>MIZB01000032.1_pt1 | contig 21238 bp, 33 predicted proteins | sample 888171 | NCBI WGS metagenome assembly MIZB01 (sample SAMN05440186, study PRJNA335308) | marine metagenome | isolation source: marine water
AGAACTAGAATTAGAGCCCTTGGCAACAATAACTGGATATTGTGCAACTGGCGTGAAATCTAAAGATGTTATGTCTGCACCAATTCCGACCGTTCAAAAACTATGGAAAATGAATAATCGTGAGGGTGAAAAAGATTATGATTTATATGAGCATAACGAAGCATTTGCATCCGCTAGTTTAGGCGTCATGCAAGGTTTAGGTTTGAAACACGAAAAATTAAATGTTAATGGAGGTGCTGTTGCAATGGGCCACCCATTAGGTGCTTCTGGATGTAGAATTGTACTGGCTTTGATTCACGCACTTCGTCAAAATGGGGGAAAGCGTGGATTTGCTACCGCGTGCTTAGGTGGCGGAATGGCTACTGCAATAGAAATTGAAATATGAACTCAGATTTAGAAGATAAAGTGGTCTTAGTAACTGGAGGTGCGGGAGGAATCGGAAGTGTAATCTCCAAATCTTTCGCCGATCAAGGTGCGAGAGTAATTGTCCATTATAATCATTCAAAAGAGAATGCTGAAAAGATTTCAAAAGAAATTGATGGATTAGCTGTTAATGCTGATTTAACTGACTCTAAACAAACTAAAGAACTTTTCAAATATATTATTGAAAAAGAAGGGAAAATTGATGTTTGTATAGCTAACGCTGGCAAATACCCTAAAGATTATGCTCCATTATGGGAAATTGAAAGTAGTCGATGGGATGATACTATTTCCACAAATTTGTCTTTAGCTTACAATACCTCTCGTTATTTTCTAAAACATGTAGCTCAAACAAAAAATGGCGCATTGGTTCTAATTGGGTCAACTGCTGGAATATATGGGGAAGCTGGTCATGCTGATTATGCTGCAGCTAAAGGCGCGATAACTTCAGGACTCTTACGTACTTTGAAAAACGATGCAGCTCAAATCGGAAATGGTGTTAGAGTTAATGCAATTGCACCTGGGTGGACTGTCAGTCAAAAAAGAATTGATGAGGGAATAGATCAAAGTCGTGTGAAACGAATTACTTCAACTATGTCTTTGAAAAAACTGGCTAGACCTGAAGATGTTGCAAATTCGGCGATAATGCTCGCTTCCGACTCCCTTTCTGGTCACATTACCGGCCAAGTCATAGAAATCGCAGGAGGGATGGAAGGACGGCTAGTGACTGGGACAAAATAGGATTTCGAAACTTATTCTTAGGAAGTATAATTCTATCAATAATTATTTCCTTAATTATTAACTTTGTTTACGGAATAGGATTTAATTTAGTTATTTTTGTAGCGATACAAATCTTCGTTACAATTGCTACAACAATGATTTGGCCTGCTTTAAATTCAAAATAAGGTTAAATTAGAAGCTCTATAGGAAAGTGTGGAAGAACCTCCAAAAATAAGGCGCTACGACATCGATTGGCTTAGAGTTATCCTCTTTGCATTACTAATTCCATTTCACGTTGGAATCGGAGTTTACTGGGAAGCCTATGATTTTGTACAGCCTGAACATGAATTTGAAGGTGAAGCAAATCGAGAAGCTTTGAACAGCGATCTAGGTGAAGATGTAAATAATGTGTATTCTTTCACTGGTGATGATTTTATTTCACATATTTTAACATGGATGCATGAGTGGAGGCTTGCTGCACTTTTCATGATTAGTGGAATGGGGACTGCATTTGCCTTCAAACGTAGAACGTGGAAATTATTTTTAAAAGAACGTTCAAAGCGCTTACTGATACCTATGTTTGTAGGAATTTGGACCATTACTCCTTTGACCTTGATGATCGCGACAAAATATTTTCCTGGTAGCTTTTTGGAGGGGATATTAGTTTACTTTGGAGGTGGGATTATGCTGACTTTACTCATGATTGTTCCACTTGTTTCTAGGTTGATTTCTCTTGGTCATCTATGGTTCATATGGAGTTTATTTCAATATTCACTATTTTTACTTCCAATATTTTACGTAGTACGAAATTATCCTGAAGGAAAGATTGCGAGATTACTCAAAACTACTTTCAGAATACCGTTCAAACTTGGACCTTTACTAGTTCTTCCTGTAATTCTATCAATATCTGATGTCATTCTCAAACCAATTATGGGAGAAGCAATTGGATTTGGATATGAATGGTTTTGGTACTTGCTAATTTTCTTTTTTGGTTATCTCTTCATAATTGATAAAGAACGATATTTTCACTTTATTGACAACTCAAGAATACAAATTACTGTAGCTACCATTATCTCTACTTTGGCATTTATGTGGATTAAAGCTGAGGAAACAAAAAGTGGAGTTCCTTACATTGGAGGAGGATGGGCCGGAGATGAGTATACGCAATTGGGAATCGAGTACCATACAAATATGACTTTGATTTCATGCTTTATAACAAGTTTTCACGCTTGGTTTTGGTGCTTATTTGTATTCACTTGGGGAGCTAAATATCTTAACAGGCCAAGTAAAAATTTAGCCTACCTTAACCAAGGAGTTTACCCTTTTTACATTGTTCACCAGCCTATCGTCTACGTGGTACTTTTAGTGCTACTAGGAAGCGGATACTCTAATCTCGTGATTTTAATTTTAGGGACTGCTGTAGTTACTTTTGGATGTTGGATATTCTTTGAAATTATGAAAAGACATTGGATTACAAGAGCAATGTATGGAATCAAAGAACTTCCGATTAAAAATGAAATAATGACTGAATCTACCTCTGCTGTCGAGGAAAAATAATACTAGTCCTTATATAGGGTCCCTTTGTGCGAGAGACCCTGCAATCACGCAACCAGACGCTTAGGGCAATTATCCCTACACCTCTCGAGGCACTCGTTCTCGACGAGAAACGGCGTCACGGTACGATGTGCAACATGTAGGAACTACGCCTGATATAGAACGCCGTTAGCAACGGTTAGCGATATCTGGAGAGAGTATAAAATGCCAAAACACAACAAACCAAACCGCGGATCCATGGCTTTCAGTCCTCGCAAGAGAGCACGCTCTGAAACGCCTCATATCTCTAGTTGGGCTGCTGTAGAAGGAGATGATCCAAAAATTCTTGGTTTTGCAGGATATAAAGTAGGAATGAGCCATATCATGGCAGTAGATTACCGCAAAAAATCTACCACTGCAGGACAAGAAATCAGGATGCCTGTAACCATAGTCGAAATTCCTCCAATGAAAGTAATTGGAGCAAGAGGCTACATTCAGGATACTTATGGATTAAGAACTTTAACTGAAGCTTGGGAAAAGAAAATTGATAAAGATTTAGAAAGAACATTGCCTATTCCTAAAGGTCACAATGCGAAAGCTGCATGGAAGAAAATGTCTGATAGTGATTTGGAAGAAGTTAGACTTTTAGTCCACACACAACCGCGAATGGTTACTGGAATTCCAAAGAAAAGACCCGAAATTATGGAAATGGCTGTAGGTGGAGGATCTGTTGATGCACAAATCGAATTCGCAAAAGAAATGATGGGTAAAGAATTCACAATGTCTGATTTTACACAAGATGGTGAAATGTTGGACGCTATTGCTGTAACAACAGGATATGGTTTCCAAGGACATGTTAAGCGATGGGGTGTGAAATTGTTGACACATAAAAACTCTAAACATCGTAGAATGATTGGAAATTTAGGTCCTTTCAGTCCAGGGTATGTTGTTTCCACTGTACCGCAAGCAGGTCAGACAGGATACCACCAACGTACTGAATACAATAAAAGATTATTAAAAATTGGAGATAATCCAGACGAAATTAATCCGAAAGGCGGATTTTTGAATTATGGTTTAATTCGTGGAAATTATGCACTTGTACACGGTTCCTTACCTGGACCAAGTAAAAGACTAATTAGATTTAGAAAAGCAGTACGATTCCACGGAAAGAAAACTGATTCTGTCGTTGTACCTGAAATTACAATGATTTCACAGGAGAGCCAACAAGGAGTATAATTATGGAAGTACCAATTTATTCAATTAAGGGAAAGGCCTCAAAGAAATCGGCAAAATTGCCTGATGCATTTAGTGAGCCTGTACGTTTAGATTTAATTAGAAAAGCTGTGAGAGCTTCTCGAGCAAACCGAAGACAACCATATGGTGCCTCAAATGGTGCTGGATTCAGACATTCTGTTTCATGGCCAGGTAAAGGCCGCGGTATGGCAAGAACTCCTCGTAAAAACGGCGGAGGCGGTCGCGGTGCTCAAGCTCCAAACACAATTGGAGGAAGACGTGCTCATCCGCCAAAAGCTGAAAAAGACTGGACTCTAAAAATTAATTCGAAAGAAAATAAGAAAGCTTTCAAGTCCGCATTAGCTGCTACCTCACAGGAATCATATGTTCTCGCAAGAGGGCACCAAATCCCTGAAAAAGCTACATTGCCTTATGTGGTTGAAGATAAAATAGAAACCTTAGCCAAGGATAACGAAGGTGGGTCTCTCACTAAGAGAGCTACTTCACTATTGGAAGATCTTGGATTACTAGAAGATGTAAAGCGCGCACGCGAAGGTAAAGGAATAAGGGCAGGTAAAGGAAAAAGTCGCGGAAGAAAATACCGCACACCTAAATCTGTACTGCTCGTTCTTTCTGAAGATAGTGATTCTGAAAGGGCTTTCCGTAACTTATCTGGAGTTGACGTTACTACTTCTAAAAACTTGAACACTGAATTGTTAGCTCCTGGTGGAGACCCAGGAAGATTAGTAATATTCAGTAAATCTGCAGTTTCTGCATTAGGAGAGCGATTATGAGTGATCACAAAGTAATTCTAAGTCCTCGCTCAAAAGAAAGGGCACTATACATGCTTGAACAAAATAAATTAGAATTTTATGTTGCAAGAACTGCTTCCAAATTGGACATTAAAGGTGCTGTTAGATCTTTATTCCAAGTAGAAGTGAGTAAAGTCAATACCCGAATTACCAAAGAAGGTAAGTTGGCTATTGTTAAATTAGCTGAAGGACATTCAGCCGAAGATTTGAGTAATAGATTAGGAATATTGTGATAAAATGGGAAAGAGAATAATACCTAGAAGACGCGGACGAGGACGTCGCTACAAGGCAGCTGATAATCGTTTCAAAGGTGATGCACGTCACCCAAGATCAAAGTCCTCAAGTGGAAAGGTCGTCGAATTATTGCATGACCCTGGTAGGACTGCACCTGTGGCAAAAGTTGAAGATCAAAATGGAACATATACTATGATTGCGCATGATGGAATGCATGTCGGTCAAGAAGTAAGTGCAGGACATGGTGCTGAACTAGATACCGGAAATACAGCATACATCGGTTCTATACCAGAAGGTACTAAAATTTATAATATTGAAATGAAGCCTGGAGATGGTGGGAAGTTAGCAAGAGCTGCTGGAAATGCAGCTACAATTGTTTCCCACGGTAAAAAAACAATTGTTCGTTTACCTTCCAAGGCGCAAAAAGCATTCGATAATATGTGTAGAGCCACCATTGGCTCAGTTGCAGGCTCAGGAAGAGGGGAAAAACCTATTGCAAAGGCAGGAAAGAATTTCTACCGAAATAGAGCTAGACCAAAGATTTGGCCTAAGGTAAGAGGAGTTGCTATGAATGCTGTAGACCACCCACACGGAAGTGGACGGAAACAGACCATTGGTATCAATTCTACAGTTTCTAGAAATGCTCCACCTGGAAGAAAGGTTGGACACATTGCTGCAAAGAGAACAGGAGCTAAACGTTAATGGCCCGTAGAACGAAAGGTCTTGCTACGCCAAAAGCTGCAAGAAGGAGAGAGAGAAAAAGGAAGGCAGGTATTCAAGTCCGCAGAAAGAAAGAATTTACCTATCGCGGAATGACTATAGATAAATTAAAAGAACTAACCTTCGAAGAATTTATTGCCATTGTACCTTCAAGACAACGAAGGTCCTTTAAGCGTGGCTTGAGCATGGAACAAGCAAAAATTATTAATGATTCAAATAATAAACCGGATAAAGTTATTCGAACACACCGTAGAGAAATGATTATCATTCCTCAATTTGTAGGAAGAAAATTTGGTGTATACAATGGCCGAGAATTTGTAGATCTTGAAATTCTCCCGGAAATGATTGGATTGTACTTTGGAGAATTGGCTCCTACAAGAACATCCCCTACACACACAGGACCTGGTGTCGGTGCTACCAAGTCGTCTAAATTTATGCCGTTGAAGTGATATTATGAAAGGATTCTCGTACCCATACAACCCCGAAATACATGCTGCTGCTCGCGGAAATGGATTGAATGTCTCTCCTAAAGCTGCTAGAGAAGTTTGTCATGCTCTTAAGGGAATGGAACTTGAAAAAGCTAAAAGTTACTTAGAAAGAGTAATGGATCTTGAACAAGCTGTACCATTCAAACGTCACGATGGTAAAGTTGGTCACAGAAAGGGTAAAGGAATTTCAAGTGGAAGATTCCCAGTGAAAACTGCTGCTGCAATCTTGAAAGTTATTGAATCTGCAGGAAATAACGGAGAAGCCCTTCATATTGATATTGAAAATTGGAGAATAGTTCATATTGCCGCATCTCGTGGAGTTAGATTCGAAGGTAGATTCCCTAGAGCTCGAGGTAGGGCTACTCCAAAAATGCGCGAAAGTGCAAATGTTGAAGTTGTATTAGAGGAAGTTAAATGACCATCGTAAAAGAAATGATAAAAGAGCGTGTTCGCAGAGCACAAGTACATGATTATGTTCAAAAGAAAACCAGCAGAGCTGGCTTCGGCGGACTATCAATACAAAGAACTCCTTTAGGAACTCATGTTAGAATTGCAGCCGAAAGACCTGGTCTTGTTATAGGAAGAAAGGGCAGTGATATTCAAAGATTAACTGAAGAATTAGAAAGAAAATTCGGTTATGAAAATTTGCAAGTTGAAGCTGGTGAAGTTAATAATTTTGCTCTTAACCCATTAATCATGGCTGCAAAAGTAGCAAATGCGCTTGAGAGAGGGTGGAATTACAGAAGAGCTGGAAATTCTATGTTGCAAAGAATTATGGATTCTGGAGCAAGAGGATGTCAGATTACAATTGCTGGTAAGTTAACTGGATTAAGACACCGAACTGAAAAGTTCTTATCCGGACACATTAAATTCTGTGGTGAAACTGCACTTGAATTAATGGATGTTGGAATAGCTCAAGCTAAACTAAAACCCGGAACAATCGGAGTTAAGGTAGCGATAATGCGTCCTGACGCAAAACTACCTGACGAAATAGAAGTTACTCCAATTCCTGAACCTATCGTAGAAGTCAAAGAAGAAGAATCTACCGATGAGGCTGAGGAAGAAACTACTGAAGAAGTCAAAGAAGAAAAGACTGAAGATACTAAAGTAGAAAAGAAAGCTAAAACTGATAAAAAAGAAAAAAAGTCTGAAAAGAAAGGTGATGATAAATGAGTTTGAAGAAACCTTTTGAATTAAGAGAAATGCAACCTGAAGAAAGAGAATCTAGGTTGAGAGAATTGCGCTCTGAATTAATGAACGAAAGAGGCGTTGCATCAATGGGAGGGCAACCTACGTCGCCCGGAAGAATGAGAGCTTTGAAAAAGCAAATTGCACGATTAACTACCATTATGAGAGAAATTGAATTGGAGGAAGAAGCTTAGATGGTAGACATTGATCCTCTAACTGGCCTTCCTAAAGAATTACTCGCAATGGAAGAGATAATTAGAGAACAACAATCAATTAAGGTTCATATTGAAAAGCGTAGATATGGAAAATTAGTTACTATCGTGGATGGTATTGGTAAAAGTGTAGACATTAGTGATTTGGCGAAACAGCTCAAAACTAAATGTGCTACTGGTGGAACTTCAAAAGGCGGTATTATTGAACTGCAAGGTGATCACACTAAAAAAGTTAATGAAGTTTTAACAGATATGGGATTCCCCGTGGAGGTACAATAAATGGATGGAAGAGATGAATTTATGGGTGAACAAGTGACTGTGTCCGAACATTCCGATCCAAGTATCCAAGGAATTTCAGGGAAGGTTGTCGACGAAACTCGAGAGACGATTACTATTTTCTCAAATGGGAAAGCTAAAATGGTCAGTAAGCGGCCAGGTAAATTCATGTTCAAAAATGGAGAACTTGAAGGAAATAAAATTGCTTACAGGTCTCAAGACCGAATTAAAAAGGTGAAAGCATGAGTAAAGATAAGCCACGTGACATAGGAGTTGATGTTATCGCTCCCGCCAACCCATGGGATGGAGACACTAACGATCCTTTCTTTGGAACACTCTCTGTAAGGGGTCAAGTTCTACGAGGAATTGTTGTAAAAGCTAAAGCTCAAAAAACCGTTGTTGTTCAAATCAACAAAATGAAATATGATTCTAAATATGAAAGATATGCTAGAAGTTCATCTAAAATAAGCGCTCACAGTCCTGCAAGTGTTGGAGCAAATGAAGGTGATGCTGTAACTATAATGGAATGCAGACCTTTGTCTAAGACTAAGTCATTTGTAGTTATTGAAAGGAGAGATCCATGAGAGCTGTTGCAGGAAGACAAATGAGAGGTTTGCCACAAGGTGCTAGAATCGATTGTGTCGATAATAGTGGAGCAAAAATTGTAGAAATTGTTACTGTTTTAAATTACAAAGGTGTACACCGAAGATCGCCTGCTGCTGGAGTTGGTGATATGGTGATTGCATCTGTCAAAAAGGGAAACCCTGAAATGCGAAGACAGCTTGTTAGAGCAGTCATCGTAAGATGCCGCAGGCCTTTCAGAAGGGCTGACGGTACGATGGTCCAATTTGAGGACAATGCTGCGGTTTTGACAAATGAACAAGGAGAAACTAAAGGGTCTGGAATCAAAGGGCCTGTATCAAGAGAAGCTGCCGAAAGATGGCCGCGTATAGCTGCTGCAGCAACAACGATAGTATGAGGATCAAATGAGTTCAAAACAACCACGAAAACAGAGACTAGCCCATTATACGGCACCTTATCACAGGAGACACCGTGAAATGTCTTCTCCAATTGATAAAGGTCTTAGAGAAAGGCAACTATCAAGAGGATTCATGTACCCAAGAGCTATGCCTGTGAAAAAAGGCGATAGGGTTATGATTGTTAGAGGTGAAGGAAAATCTAAATCTGCTACCGCTGTATCATTAGTTGATCGTAAAGCCAGAAAAGTCTATGTTGAAGGATTTACTTATTTCAAATCAGACGGAACTGAATTACAAAGACCTATTGATGCATCAAACTTAGTTATTATCAATCCTGATTGGTCTGATATTAGAAGAAGAAAAGTATTGAACCGGATTAACGAATCTGTAGATTGGACTGATGAAGTTATATCAGATCTTGAAGCTGCAGAAGACGAGTATGAAGCTGAAAACGTAGAACCTTCTGAAGAAAATGACGAAGGCAGTGAAGAAGAAGAAGTTACAGAGGAAGAAACTGATGACAGTAAAAAAGAAGAAGTTTCTGAAGAAACTGATTATTCAAAAATGTCCGTTGCTGAATTGAAGGACGTATTGAAAGAAAAAGGATTGCCAGTCAGTGGAAAGAAAGCCGATCTAATTGAAAGATTGCAAGGAGATTCAAAATGAGTAGTGGACATCTTAAGAGACTAGTTGCCCCTCGTTCTTGGAATATAGCTAGAAAAGAACGAACTTGGACTACAAAGCCTATGCCTGGAAAGCACTCTTTGGAAGGTGCATTACCTATCTCAACAATTTTGAGAGATTACTTGAAAGTCTGCGATAATAATCGTGAAGCTAAAATAATTTTACACAACGGAGAAGTATTGATTGATCAGCGTGTTGTACGTAAACCAAAATCTCCAGTAGGACTTATGGATGTTATTTCTCTGCCTAAAATTAAAATGCACGTCAGAGCTATGCTCGATAAGCACGGTAGAATTGAATTTGTTCCAATTAAAGCTACTGAAGCAAAATGGAAACTCGTAAGAGTAGAAAATAAAAGAAACATTAAAGGAGGCCACGTGCAAATTAATTTACACGATGGTACAAATATTTTATCAAAAGAAGAGGTTAAAACTGGAGATGTTTTACAACTAAATCTTCCTGATCTAAAGGTAAAGAAAGTACTGAAATTTAAGAAAGGAGCCCAAACATTGATCATTGGTGGAAGTCACGTAGGTTCAATAGCTACAATTAAGGATGAAGAAACTACGAGAAGTACAAAGCCAAATCTTGTAATGTACGATGGATTCCAAACAATTAGACCATATTCGTTTGTAGTTGGGGAAAAGAAAGCAATGATTTCCCTTCCGGAGGTTAAAGTATGAATCCTATGAAAGAATTAAGAATCGCTAAAGTTGTTCTTAATATTGGAGTTGGAGAAGCTGGTGAAAGATTGGGTAAAGCTGAAACTGTTCTTGAAAAACTGAGTGGATGTAAGCCTGTTCGTACTTTATCAAAATCAACCAACCGTGATTTAGGAATTCGATTGGGAATGCCTATCGGATGTAAGGTTACTTTAAGAGGAGAAAATGCAATGAAATTCTTAAAAGAGTCATTATGGGTAAGAGAAAATAGATTACCTGCATACTGCTTCTCAAAAACCGGTGGAGTTAGTTTTGGTATACCTGATTACACTGGTTACAAAAATGAAAATTATGATCCCGATATTGGAATATTTGGATTAGATATCGCAGTTGCCTTTGAACGCCCTGGATATCGAGTTGCAAGAAGGAAAATTAAACATAATAAAATTGGTAAAACTCACCGTATTAACGCTGAAGAATGCCAAGAATATATGACGAAAAAATTCAACTTGGAGGTATTCAAGGTATGAACATCGATGACGTAAAGATTAAGGTCAGAGAAGTTTATCGTGGACGCATTATTGGATGTGTTCTATGTGATAGAAAACGCGGACTTGTACGCAGACATGGACTAAATTTGTGTAGGCAATGTTTTAGAGACAAAGCTACCGAACTTGGTTTCAAAAAATATGATTGAGGTATAAATGAGACACGATTCACTATCTGATGCGCTAATAATAATCAAAAATGCTGACCACGTTGGTAAGGATTCAGCTGTTGTTCCAGCTTCTAGATTAATTGGAGATGTTCTAAAACAGTTAACTGAAAAAGGATATCTAAATAATTATGAATATGAGGATAATGGCAAAGGAGGAATTTTCAATATCTCCCTAAATGGTAGGATTAATGGTTGTGGTGCAATTAAGCCTAGATTCTCAGTTAAGTTAAAAGAAATGGAAAGGCATGAAGCTAGATATTTACCTGCAAAAGATTTTGGTATTTTAATTCTTACAACACCTTTCGGAGTTATGAATAATGACGCTGCTAAAGAAGCATCAACAGGAGGGAAGCTACTAGCTTACGTTTATTAGATGTTAATTGAAGAATTAATTTACAATGTTGAATTGCCAGAAGGCGTTACTTTCTCTGTAAATAATCACGAAGCAAAGCTTTCAGGGCCTCGAGGAGACTTAAGCCGTATTTTCAAACACTCCATGATCTCTTTATCTGAAGATAATGGGAATATTAAATTGGTTGGAAAGAAACTACGAAGAAAAGAAAAGGCTCTAATCGGAACTTGGAGAGCCCACTTGAAGAATATGGCTCAAGGTGTTTCTTCTGGATTCCTATATGAAATGAAGATTGTTTTTGCTCACTTTCCTATGAAAGTTGCCGTGAAAGGAAATGTTGTAGATATTGCTAATTTCTTAGGTGAAAAAACTACCAGACATGCAAATATCTGTGGAGATTCTAAAGTTATTGCTAAAGGCGATAAAGTAACTATCGAAGGAAATAATGTTGAGGATGTTGGCCAGACTGCCGCTAATTTAGAACAGGCAACAGTCGTAAAAGGAAGAGATATCCGAGTTTTCCAAGATGGAATTTATGTTGTATCTAAAGGAGCTGCACAATGAGCGATGAAGAATACAAACCAAGACAAAAACCTGTTTTGACTAAAGAACAGAAAACTGACCTATCAAAAAGAAACCGTATGTCACATAAAAGACCTAATTTTAGAAGACAGAACTGGTTTAGATACAAAAGACTAGGACAAAAATGGAGACGCCCTCGTGGAATACACTCAAAAATGCGAAGGCACTTCAAGTATAGAATACCTGTAGTTCAAGTTGGCTTTAGAGGGCCTGCAAGTGTTAGAGGTTTACATCCTTCTGGCTTTGAAGAAGTTTTAGTTTACAATCCTAAAAATTTAGAAAATGTTGATCCTAAAGCTCAAGCTATTCGAATTTCAAGTAAAGTTGGCGATAAAAAACGCGAAATGATTGTTCAAAAAGCTGATGAGCTGAAAATTCGTGTACTTAATAGGAGAGATCTATGAATTTATCATATCAGAGAAGGGTTGCCGCTACAGTTCTAAAATGTGGTGTGAATCGCGTTTGGATTGACGATCGTCCTGAAGTTCAAGAAAGAATTTCTGAAGCTGTAACAAGAGATGATGTAAGATTGCTCATTGTCCAACGCTTTATACGTAAACATCAGAAAAAAGGTATTTCCCGAGGCCGTGCAAAAGCTATGGCGGTTCAACGTTCTAAGGGACGTAGAAAAGGCCATGGATCAAGAAAAGGACACGGTGGAGCAAGAACTCCAAAGAAAGAGGCATGGATGACTAAAGTACGTGCGTTACGCAGAGAATTAAATACTATGAGAGATGAAAACGTTATTGACGCTTCACAATATCGATTGTATTATCGCAGAGCGAAAGGTGGAGTTTACAATTCGAGAAACCATTTAAGATATAATATGGAAATCGATGGAATTAAATTAGGAGGTAAGAAATAATGCCAAAAAGAATGCACTTTGCTCGCAGAAGAAAAGGCGTAACTAATTATCGTAAAAGATTAGCATTGCTCAAATCTGGGCTTCCTAGAGCTGTAGTTAGATTTACAAATTCCAAAGTAATGGTTCAAATTAGTGACTTTGAAGGTAAAGGTGATCGTGTATTAGCTTCAGCTTCATCCGCAGATTTAGAAAAAATGGGTTGGAAAAACTCAAAAACAAACCTTCCTGCTTCATACTTGTCTGGAAAATTAGCCGCTAAAAATGCAATTAAAGCTGGAGTTTCTTCTGCTGTTTTAGATATTGGAAGAATTACTCCTATTTCAGGAAATCGAGCTTTTGCTGTTCTAAAAGGTCTTGTAGATGGCGGTTTAGAAATTCCTCATTCTGAAAGTTCATACCCTTCTGACGATCGAATTAATGGAAGTCATATTTCTGAAAAAATCGTAAAAGATTTTGATAAAGTTTCTAAAAAAATGGATGGTAAGAAATGAGTGAAGAAGTAAAGAAAACAGAAGATAAAAAATCTGAATCTAAAAATACTAATTCTAGATATAAAGGTAAAGGGCCTAACAAAGATAATAGGCAAAAAAGAGGACCGCCTCTATCTCCGGCTCAACAACGTAGAAAGGCTGCTGAAGAAAGAATTTCAAATTGGACGCCAAAAACTGAATTAGGACGTAAAGTTGTATCTGGTGAAATCACTACTATTCAAGACGCACTTGCAACTGGATTGCCTCTAAGAGAAGCACCTATTGTTGATTTACTTATAACTGATTTAATGGAAGAAGTAATTGATATTCACATGGTTCAAAGAATGTCTGATTCCGGTAGAAGAGTTCGCTTTGCTGTTACTACTATAGTTGGAAACGGTGATGGTGTTGTTGGAATTGGCCGTGTATCTGGAAAATTAGTTAGACCTACAATAACAAAAGCACTAGATCGTGCAAAATTAAATATAATTGAAATTCGCAGAGGAAGTGGCTCATGGGAATGCTCTACTGCTGTTCCAAACTCACTTCCTTTTGAAGTCTCAGGACGAACTGGGTCTACAAGAGTTAGAATTAAGCCAGCTCCACCAGGTGTTGGGCTTGTTACAAACCAAGTAGGTCAAATTATGCTGAAACTTGCTGGTGTCGAAGACGCATGGTCTTTCACGCGCGGTCAAACTCAAACCATTTACAATTTCGCTAGTGCAATGTTTAAAGCATTAGAAAAAACGAGATCTACAAAATTACTGCCTGGTCAAAAAGAGTTCCATAACATGATTAAAGGAGTGAAACAAGAATGAGCTGGGCTGTTGTTAGAGTTAGAGGATCTGTTAACGTAAATCCTAAAATTAAAGAGACTATGAAATTAATGAAATTGAATAGAGTAAACCACTGTGTTATTATTCCTGAGAATGATACATACACAGGTATGCTGAATATCATTAAAGATTACGTAACTTGGGGTGAAATAGATGTTGAAACTACCGAACTTTTATTACAAAGTTCAGGTAAAAGTAGCGGAAATACCGAATTTGCTAAAGAGCACTTGAAAGAAACCTCTTTCAAAACAATGAAAGCTTTAGCAAAAGGATTAACAGAAGGAAAAACTGTCATGAGAGATGTTCCTGGTTTGAAACCATTGTTTAGATTACATCCTCCTCGAAAAGGATATGAAGGAATTAAACGTAGTTTCAAAGAGGGTGGAGCTTTAGGATACAGGGCTGAAAAAATCAATGCCCTACTAAGGAGGATGCAATATGCCCAGGCGTAAAGCATTGAAAACTGGAAGTCGAACTCGTGGTAGAGGCCACAAGAAAGGACGTGGAGCTGGACTAAGAGGTGGTCGTGGAAACGCAGGCTGCCATAAAACAAAACGCATAATGTATGAACGAGTTGGACGTGTATGGGGTGCTCATGGATTCAAAAGACCTCAAACCGTAGTCATGGCAAATAATGCAATTAATTTGAAAGTTATTGAAGAGAGTGCAGCTGAATGGGTCGACCAAGGAAATGCATCTAAAAAAGGAAAAACCGTATCTATTGATTTAAAGAAAATGGGATATGATAAATTATTAGGTACTGGTGTGCCTAGTCAAGCTTATAAAATTACTATAAGTGCTGCCTCTGCGAAGGCCGTGGAAAAAGTTGAGGCGGCTGGTGGAGAGATTATAAGTGGCTGAAGAAGAGATACCTAGAAACCCCGCACAGGCAATCATGCCTTGCTTATCTATGATATTTCTGTACCTACTATGGTACAACTGGAAATCTCCTGAAAGTGTTAGTGCTACCCTCATGGGTGTTGGAACAATTGGAATTACTTGGCTTGTCTATATGGGAGCTTCTTACTCTGGTGAAGGATCTAAGCTACACGGATTAAAACCTATAATTGGAAGAATGCCTACTGTGCAAAAACCAGAAGGACACGTTCATTTTAGAACAAAAATGACATGGACTTTGGCTATTCTTATTGTTTATTTTGCTATGACAAACGTAGCTTTGTATGGTCTCGGTGGAGAAACTATTGATCTGTTCAGTCAATATCGTGCAATTCTAGCGGGTGCAAGTGGAAGTTTGATGCACTTGGGTATTGGGCCTATCGTTACAGGAAGCATTATCATGCAATTGTTCACCGGTGCAAAGATTATTAATTTAAATCTACAAGATCCACGTGATAAGGAGATATATCAAGGAACTCAAAAAGTATTGGTTATTGTAATGATTATAGTTGAGTCTGTACCTCAAGTATTTGGATTCTTGGAACCTAGTTCAGCTCTCGTTGCTGAAGTTGGCCTTAGCTGGGCCAGAATGACTATTATTACTCAATTAGCAATTGGTTCATATCTTGTATTCTTAATGGACGAAAGTGTGTCTAAATGGGGTATTGGATCAGGTATTTCCCTGTTTATTGCTGCAGGAGTTTCTCAGGCTATATTTACCGGAACTTTGAATTGGGAACCAGCACCAGGAAGCGGTACTGAAACGCCTTCTGGAACTCTTCCTATGATTTTATGGTATCTTAAAAATTCTTCTACTTCAGATTTGAGTGGTGGTGGTTACGAAGCTATTTTGCTTGCCCCTCCTAATCCCTTAGTTGCTTTAATTGGAACTTTTATTGTATTTTTGATTGTGGTTTATGTAGAATCTTCAAGAATTGAATTACCTTTAGCTCATGGAAAAGTTAGAGGAGCAAGAGGTAGATATCCAATTAGATTAATCTACGCAAGTAACATTCCTGTGATTTTGATGGCTGCACTATTGGCAAACGTAAACATGTTTGCTCTTTTATTCTGGTCACATCCTAGTATGTCAAAATGGCCTATTTTGGGCCACAATTGGAGACTAGGGGCTTTTGATACTACTGATGGAAGTAATCCTGTACCTACAATGGGTCTAGCTTACTACGTTAACCGGCTAGCTGGTCTTCAAGACTGGTTCTTACCTTTAGTAAGTCCCGATAAATATGGTGCATACATGGGTGACCATGAACCATGGCAGCTTGTTGCCCACATTGTCATTTACATGTCCATTATGGTCTTTGGATCTATTGTTTTTGCTAAGTTTTGGATTGAGACTACAAATATGGGACCTGAAGCTGTAGCTAAGCAAATTCAAGGTTCAGGTATGCAAATTCCAGGATTCCGAAGAGACCCAAGAATTGTTGAAAAAGTTTTGGAAAGATACATTCCTACTGTTACCGTTTTCAGTGGTGCTGTTGTTGGATTTTTAGCTGCTGGAGCTGACATGATTGGTACCGTCGGACAGTCGTCAGGTACAGGGGTGCTACTTACTGTCGGAATTATGATACGTATGTATGAACAAATTGGAAAAGAACAAATGATGGAAATGCATCCTGTTCTTCGAAGTTTCTTCGGCGAGGATTAATGCCCATTTACGGCGAATCCATTATCGAAGATGATTGTTTTATTGATTCAGATGCTTTAATTGGTTATCCTCACTCAAAAGAATTAGAGAAAGAATCTAAAGAAATTGCAGGATGTGAGATCGGAGCCGGATCAATCATAAGGCCTGGGTCCGTATATTCTACCGCTAAATTAGGTAAAAAAACTAGAACTGGGCACAACTTTCTTGTTCGTGAAAATACTACAATAGGAGATGGATGCTTAATAGGAACTAATGTTGTTGTAGATAATAATTGTACCATTGGGAATTATTGTAGTTTTCAAACTGGAGCATACATTCCCACTGGAACTATCATTGGAGATAGAGTATTTCTTGGTCCAAATGCATCTCTAACAAATGATAAAATGCCTTTAAGAACTGAATATCGTTGCGACCCTATTACTATTGAAAATGATGTTTCTGTTGGGTCTAATGCAACTATAATGCCTGGATTAACAATTGGAGAAGGTGCATTCATTGCTGGAGGGGCTGTTGTTACCAAAGACGTTCCTGCTTGGCATATGGCAAAAGGATGTCCTGCAGTTTTTAGTAAACTACCAGATAATTTAAAAAAACCTAATAGGTTGGGACCGTAGAATGAGTATTGTAATCGTAACTGGAGTTCCTGGCGTTGGAAAAAGTACCGTCATGAATGCTGCAAAAGATTTTGGTTATAATATTGTTAACTTTGGAACGACTATGTTCGAAGAAGCTCAAAAAGAAGGTGTTTCTAATCGAGATGATTTGAGAAAACTTCCTGTTGACGTTCAAAAAAGATTACAAAAACAAGCTGGTGAAAAAATAGGCCAGATGGATAATGTAATAGTTGATACTCATGCTTCTATACTCACACCTTCGGGATACCTTCCTGGACTCCCTGAATGGACCGTTAAGGCGATTATGCCTAATACAATTGTACTCGTTGAGGCCCTTCCTGAAGAAATTGAAAATAGACGTTCTAAAGACACTTCAAGAGCTCGAGACAAAGATGATATTGGGTTACACCAAAGAATCAATAGAGAGTATGCCATTGCTGCAGCTTTTATGACTGGAGCAACGGTTGGATTTGTGCCTAATAATGACAATAAAATAGAAATTGCTGTTGAAAAATTCAAAAAAATTCTTAATAAATGAGTGAAGAAAAAGTAGATGCTGAAGAAGAATTGCAACCTCCTGCAATCGGAGGAACTTTTCTAACAATGATGTTTATGCTTTGGATAATTATTAATCCTGATTTAAGAGATTTTATGGGAGAATCTGCTGGTTCTGTGTTAGAACCTAGAATAACATTTGACCATCAATATCCTGTACTTACATTTCTCTTTGCTGGAATTATTATGATTTCCTTTACAACCATCATCCGTCACTTCATTATTGACTGGGAAAAAATGGCTGAAATTCAAACTAAAATGGGAGCGTACAATAAGGCAATGGGTGAAGCAAGACAAAGCGGTAACGAAGCCAAAATGAAGAAACTATTTGCGATGCAACCTCAAATTATGCTATTACAAAGTGAAATGATGTCTAATCAAATGAAACCAATGGCTTTCACAATGATAATAGCAATACCTATCATTATGTGGCTACGAATATTTGTAAACGGTTTAGACTTGCAAGTAATTTCTTTACCTTGGGAACCAAATTATAGTTTAGATGATGATTTATGGATTTTACCGCATTGGATCTTGGTTTACTCTGGATTATCCTTACCTTTCGGGCAAATAATTATGCGTATCTTGAAAATTGGCTCAAACCGTGGAAGTGGTTCAGTAACTGAAATCATTAATTAAATTCTATTTCCAAAACCTTTCTAAGGTAAGTCTTTCAAAAAAGAACTTTTCTTCACGTATAATTTCCCTTTTCCAATTTACATTTAAATTTTTCATCTTACTTGAAATTATAAGATATATATTTCCGCCAGTCTTAAGATATTCTTCGGCTTTAGACAATAATTCAATTGTAAATTCTGAACCTGTAGGGCCTCCTTCGACTGCCAAGGCCAATTCTGGATCATTATACTCTTCTGTTGGAGGCAAATAGGGCGAGTTACAAACTATAAAGTCAAATTTACGGCCTTTAACTTTTTCAAACATATTCCCTTCTAAAACTTCAATGTTCACTTGATTTTGGTTTGCGTTAAATTTTGTTGCCTTTACGGCTTTAGGATTAATGTCAACGGAAGTTACAGTGTTTCCTCTTTTAGCCAAGTGTATAGAGATTATGCCGGAACCGCAGCCTATTTCTAACACTGAACCTAATTCTTCTGGAAGGTAATTACAGACCATCCAGGAATCTTCTGCAGGTTCATAAACTCCTTCAAAATTTTCTATTTTAATATCTTCCATAATCAACCATAAGAAAGGTTATATAACCTTATATTTAAACATATATAACTTATGGCGTGGAAGAAGGGAAAAAAACCAGAACAATATCTGTTCACAATCACTGATGAATTCTCTGATAATTGGAAATCTTTCAAAGAAGAGGCCAAAGATAATAACCAAAATATTAGCGAACTATTAAGAAATACTGTAAGTTCAAAATTAAAAAATAATGCAGCTAAAAAAGCCTTAGTCCTTAGTCCCCATACTGACGATGCAGAATTAGGTTGTGGAGGGACTATTGCCAAACTTATTGAAGAAGGCTGGAAAGTCCATGTAATCTATTTTAGTGCTGTAGCTGAAAGATATCCTAATTTAGTGGAAGAAGCTGCAAATTCAGGCAAAATATTAGGAATTACGCATGAGGTTCTAGATTTTCATACTAGGTTTTTTCCAAGAGATAGACAAGAAATTCTTCAAGCACTCTACGATCATTCTAGAAGTATAAATTATGATTTAGTTTTCACTCCCACTACTACCGACATTCACCAAGATCATGGAGTCGTAACAGCTGAAGCGAAAAGAGCTTTTAGGAATTGTACTTTACTTGGATATGAGCTGCCTTGGAATAACTTATCTGTTTCACTAAATTGCTTTATTCCGCTTGAAGAAAGACACATAAAGAAAAAAATATTAGCATTGGATTGCTATGATAGTCAGAAACACAACCCTTATTTTAGTGAGAAATTTTTTAGATCAGTAGTGAAAATGAGAGGTATACAATTATCAAGCCCTTTTGCTGAAGGATTTGAGACGATTAAAGTGAGGTTAGATCAACTGTTATGACGAAAATTGCGATGGTTTTGGGTCATGATTTGTTAATTCCTAATGAAGATACTAGAGTTTATCGAGAAGCTTTAGCTCTAATTAAAGCTGGATACGAAGTAACTGTTTTTTGTTGGTCTAGAAGATTAGAGAAATATGATACAAAATGGGAAGTCGAGAGAGACGGGATTAAAGTCATTCGTATTTTTGAAGATTTGAAAGGAGGGTTCTTTTCCAAAGTTAAAAGTTTTAGAAAAGCACTAAAAAAGCTTGAGGAAAAAGTTACTGAGTATGAACCAGATCTTATTCATGCTCACGATTTGGAAGTTCTTGATGTGGCTGTAAATATTAAAAATAAAACTGGTACTAAGATTATCTTTGATTCTCATGAAGATTGGCCAATGATGGAAAGTGTTCAAAACTGGTTTATTGGAAAATATTATGAAAGAAAACAGAAAAAATTAATTGGAAAAGTAGATGCAATGTTAACTGTTTCAGATGAACTGGCTCTTAGATTAGGTGGCGGTACTGTTTTGTATAATTCTGAACTATTGGAGACTGTCAAAAAACCGGTTTTACATGATAGGTTCGGTTTGGATGGTATAGTTGCAGGCTATATTGGAGGGTTAAGAAAGCCTATTCTAGAAGAAATACTAGATGCTGCGTCTAAAGTTAATGCATTGAGTATTTTGATTGTTGGAGGGCCTCCTAAAGGACATTCAGGATATACGGACATGATTTCTGAGCTTGAAGAGTTAGCCTTAGAAAAAGGTGCTAATGCTAAGTTTACTGGACCTTTACCATATAGTATGATGAATGAATGCTACGCTGCATGTGATATTCTGATGGTAGGGCATTATGTTGATGAAAGAATGAGAGGCTATGCTTTACCAAAGAAATTATTAGATTCCATGGCTTACAAAGTTCCTGTTATTGTAGGGCCTTATGAAGCTCGTCAAAAAATAGTTGAAAGATATGAATGTGGCCTTGTAACTGAAGATTGGACTGATGCCTTGACTACTCTAGCTAATGATAAAGAACTTAGGAAAAAAATGGGCGAGAATGGCTATAAAGCATTTAAAATGAATTACTCATGGGAACTTCAAGAGAAAAAAATGCTCGAAGTATACGACGAATTATTGAAAGAGGAAGGACAATGAGAGTTCTGTTAACAGGGGTGGGATGTCCCGGTGCACATGCCTTAATTTCGAACTTAAAATTGCAAGATGAAAGTATCTTCATATTAGGCACAAATGCAAATGAGCAAGCTATCGGTAGGTGGCTATGTGACGATTTTGCAGTTGTTCCTTGGGCTTACGAAGAAAATTATATTGATTCTATAATTGATTTGGTCAGAAAAAATAATATTGATATTGTATTTCCACAGACTTCATGGGAGATGTTTCATCTTTCGAAAGCCTCCAAAGAAATTGAAAAATACTGTAGACTGCTGGCTTCAGAACATGAACTAGTAGCCATTTGTGAAAATAAGTATCTAATGTATAAACACTTCGAAGGGAAAATTG
>MIZB01000243.1_pt1 | contig 21053 bp, 17 predicted proteins | sample 888171 | NCBI WGS metagenome assembly MIZB01 (sample SAMN05440186, study PRJNA335308) | marine metagenome | isolation source: marine water
CTCTTGTCTCTTTTGCAATGATAGAAGCTGCAGCCACAACCAATATTTTTGCATCAGCCTTGTGCATAGAAATTATATCAGTATCTTTTTGGTTTGATAGTCCAGATTTAATTTGTAATCCAAAACGTTGTTCATTAACATCAGCAGCATCAACATAAGCTACGTTCGGATTCAATTTGGAGATTAGCTTTGTGAAAGCTTCACGATTTAAATCATTCAATTTGTTTTTCTTGCGATATTCATCTACTTTTCGAGGTTCTATTATTTCCACTTCAAAAGTAAATTTTTCTTTAATAATTTGAGCTAATTCTTTCCTCTTTGTTTTAGTTAATAATTTAGAATCGCGGATTCCTAAATTTTCTATTTCTTTAGCATTGCCAACAGCGACTGCAGCTACAACTAACGGCCCCATAACTGGCCCTTTTCCAGCTTCATCAACTCCACATATCATGCTTCAAGTACCAAATGGGCCCGAGCCATAAAGTAAATCGCTGCGTTTTCAGGTATTTCTACTACACTCTTAGGCTCAAGTTTGACAATTCCATCCCCCATGGTTACTGGGTGACTAACTATAGACCTTATTTTCACTAAATCCTCTCCAAAAGCTGTAGCTTCTTTCATTGGATCGAATGTTTCTAATTTAGCTGAATTCATTACGGTTACTTTTAGTCCAGAACCTCCGTGCAGTGAGCCTGGCAGTCGTATTAGTCGATGTATGTCTCCCGTAACGGGTTCATCAGGATGAATCGCAGTTTCTTTTAATGCAATTCGGACCAATCTTTTTTTAGGAGATTTAGGCATTTTATTGAAAATTTCTTCATTAGTATTTTTAGTATTGAATGTTACATTTTTCAATCCTAATTTTTTCATAGACTGTTCCCTTTCCTCTTTATTTAAATCTCTTAAATTATCTAGTGTTCTGTGTATATGTCTAGTAATAATTCCTTGCCACCCCTTTGATTCTTTTTTTGGAAGTTTTTCTACTCCTATATTTTTCCTTTCCACGCCCCTTCCTCTGATTGGATATTCTTTTGTGTATCCAGCATCAATCAAAATTTTGTTTAAGTCTAACCCTTTTCCAGTAAGATAATCTGCTATTTCTCTTCTAGCACCAGATGGTAGTGTAAGTACATCTGGTGTTCTTACATGAACATGGTAGCCTCTTCCACCACTGAAGGTTATTAGTAAATCATCTTCATTTAATCCAAAGTCCCCTAGTAAAACATCGACAACTAAGCGGTACGTTTGCTCCCTAATATAATCCATGAGTTTAGAAAATGTGATATTACCTTTTTTTACATCTTCCATTTCAGGTAGATGATCTGCATCTAAATCGAATATTAGATCGGCCCCCATCCATTCTTTTTCAATCATTGTGTTTTTTCCGGGGTCTTTGTAATAGGCAACAGAATGATAACTGTGAGCTGGAGCAACCCTAATCAGATATTTTTGAACATCTTTTATGCTTCTAAATTTTTGATGCCTGTTCATAATTCCGCCTTCCCAGCTAAGAAATCCCCATTCTCTAGCTGTGAATCTTGGAGGTAACGTAATATCTGCATTACGGTAATACTCCTGAAACTTTTCTTTCAAAAAGTCTCGAGTCTTAATGGGTTCTATATCTTTTAGAAAGCTCATTCTATTACATTATACCAAGATTTTTTAGCGCCCATTATTCCTTGACTAAACCATCCGTTTCTCAATTTTTGAGTTATTGTATATTCCCATGGTTTCCGAGGTAATCTTTCAGAAAATATTTGGAGTAATTCTTTTATTTTGGAATTATCTTCTCCACGTGCTTCAATATAGGTTATATTTCCAGAATTGGGCCTCTCTTCCCATATGTCTATAGTAGCTGAAATATTGGATATTATATATCTATAAACCATTGCAGTCCTTTCTAGGGCAATTACAATTGCAACACTACTATATGAGCGATGTACGTTTTTTCTTTCATAAGTATAATTTAGTTCGTCTAATAAGCTTCTCATTGCTGTAGCTGTAGATTTAGATTCAAAACAAACTGGTAATTTTACCAATGGATTTCTCCACCAATTACTGGATAACCAATCTCTAATTCTTCTAAGATACGCGGGTGGATTTCTCCATATTTCAAGAGGTAATCTTTCCCTTTTATTTGAACACAGCGGCCAGAGATAAATATTGGATCTTCACAATCTTCATTATCTCCAAAAAGTCCTAGTCGTTGAGAGATTATCTCTGCAGTGGATTTTGCATTAGAAAACGTTGATTTAGTTGCTAATTCCATCCAAGCTAGTGATTTATGATTGCTATGTTCTTTTACCACGTCCCCAAATTCAAAAACTCTTTGAGGTAGCTCTCTATGCTTGTTATTTTTCAAAAGTTCTAGTAAGTTTGGTAAAATACTAGAACGTAACATATGGTAGTCTTCAGTAACTGGGTTAGAAACTGTAGCTTCATTATCATTTTCTCTTTCCGTTATTTCATGAAGCATTTTTGATGAGGTTAGCGTAAGAGTGACTACTTCTTGGAAACCAATACCCAACATAGTTTCTCTACAACTATCTCCTAATTTTCTAGATTGTAAGGCCTTTCCAAAGGTAGCTTCTCTAGGTAATTGTTCTGGTAAATTGTCATATCCTAAACCAATAGCAACTTCTTCAAGTAAATCAACTGGATGAAGTATGTCTGCTCTATATGCAGGAACCTTGACGTACCATGTGCCCTCCCTCAAGTCCGGTTCCATAGCACACTTTCTAAAGGCTTTAAAAATAGCAAAATTTTCAGGATCAAATCCTAATAATTTAATCAAATAATCATTTTCGATTTTATGAATTTTGGGCTCCATGTTAGGTACAATTATTTTTTCAGAAGGATATCTTATTTCTAGTTGTTCTATTTCTCCTCCTCTCTCAACTAAAGCTGCAGCTACGATATTCAGACATGCTTCAACGGCTTCTCTGTCTAATCCTGTAACGTCTATCAATACGTCCGTTGTATTCTCAGTAATGGTGGTTAACGCACCGTTAATGATAGGTGGCATTGATGCAACTTCATCAACAGAATCAATAATTAATGGATATTTTTCAAATTGATTTAAAAGATGTGCATATTCTATCCCCTTGGGATGCTCCTTAAGAATTTCTTCAGGTGTCATTTCATAATCTTTTTGAAGTGGAACAAACGCAGGTTCGTGTGGTGAACATGTAGTATAGTGGAAAGGTGCTTTAAGTTTAGCTAAATCATGAATGCCAATTGATACTTTACTCCTTTTACGACCTAATGTAACATGTAATTTTTCTTGCAGCTCCATTAAACATTTAATTGAGGTGTTATCTAACTTAATGCCTCTTACGATACCTCCCAAAACTTCGGGTCTAATATCTAAGACCTCTTTAGAGATGGTCATATGCGTTGAAGGTTTTTTAGTAATGTACTCAACTAGTCCCAGTTGTTGTTCTGAAAAAGCCCTTATAGCTCTTGCAACACCTTCAGTAGATAATAAATCAGGTCTGTCGGGAAAGAATTCAACTACAGCCTCTTCTTTGCCAATCTCATCAGGATCAGATCCGATTAGTGGTATTATATTTGAAAAATCGTCAGAACTAATCGATTCTTTGAGCATTCGATTGAGGTCATTAAATTGGATGTTGATTACTGGCATCTTAAACCCTTAATTAACGCCATTATAAGCCAATATCTCGACAATTACAATATTACTACTTGTTACGCCTTCTTTCACGCTTTCTACGGCGCATCTTCTTCTTACGCCATTTCCATCGTTGTTTTCCGGCTTTTTTCCAAACGCGAGAGCTTCTCTTCATTATTAGGTTGGTCGCACTCGCACACTGTATATAAAATCAGACCTCTTCAATAATCTAGGATATTAGTGCCTGTATTTTCTATTTTTTCCTTAACTTTTTTGATTAGTTCAGGAAGATTGGAGTGTTCTGAGGTCTTTACCCAAATTCTAACCTTTTTTATTTTGATTGCATAATCGCATTTTATACATTTTTTACTTTTTTGTTTGAGATTTATTCCGCAGACATTTTTGCATTTGGGGCAAGAAATAACTCCTAACACATGGTTCGTATTACATCTAAGTAAATAGAATTTTCATTAGAAAGTATTATGATGGTGCATCTACTCGCATATCAATGAAATATCCAGAATTTCCAGACGATGTCACCTACACCCCCATTAGTGAAATATTAACTGGGCAAGTAAAAGACAATGTTAAATTAAGAGGATGGATATATCGAACACGTTCTTCAGGTAAGCTTGCTTTCGTAGTTATTAGAGATTCAACAGGTATAATTCAATGTACCGTATCTAAGAATAATGTTGAGGATCTAGATTTTGAGAATGCAGGTAAGGCCTTAGTTGAATCTTCGGTAGTTTTGGATGGCTTAGTTGTCGCAGACGATAGAGCGCCAGGAGGTTTTGAGATAAGGGTTACTAGCTTCAATGTAGTTCATTTTGCGGAAACATTTCCAATAACAAAGGATCAGAGTGATGAGCATCTTTTGAATAATCGCCATTTATGGTTGCGTAGCCGAAATATGGTTTCAGCACTTAAGGTTCGTTCAACTGTATTCAAAGCTTTTAGAGACTATTGGCAAAGATTAGATTACACAGAGATACAGTCTCCTAGCTTTACAACATCAGCTTGTGAAGGAGGTTCAACGCTGTTTAATGTTCATTATGATGATGAAACAGAGAAATCAGGCCAGAAGTTCTATGCACACCTTAGTCAGTCTTGGCAATTGTATGCTGAAGCATCAATGTTTGGATTAGAAAACATATTCACAGTAGCTCCTTCCTTCAGAGCCGAAAAATCACGTACACGTCGTCATTTAACGGAATTTTGGCATGCGGAAGTTGAAGCTGCATGGACGCATAATCATCAGATGATGAATTTAGAAGAAGGAATGATAGTCTATATTATTGAGAAAGTATTGGAGAAGAATAGGCCAGAATTAGAACAATTGGGTCGTGATATTTCAATACTTGAAAATATTAAGGCACCCTTTGATAAAATGAAGTATGAAGAAGTTATTGAAAAGTTAAATTCGATGGGATTTGATTTAGCATGGGGTGATGATTTTGGATACAAAGAAGAAAAAGCCCTTACTCAAGATATGCGTTCACCCTTATACATAACTAATTTTCCGCGAGAAAAAGGATTTTACCATAGACCAGACCCTGAAGATCCCCGTTCTTTAGTTTGCCATGATCTTTTAGCACCAGAAGGGTATGGTGAGATTATCGGCGGTGGTGAAAGAGTGTGGTCACCAGATGAATTAACAGAACGTATTCTCGAAGAAAATTTGGAACCTGAATCATATGGCTGGTATTTGGATATACGTAAATTTGGTAGTGTTCCACATTCAGGTTTTGGTCTTGGATTGGACAGAACCGTTAGCTGGATATGTGGCTCAGATCACATTAAACATGTGATTCCATTCCCTCGCACAATGAGAAGAACAACTCCTTAATTATTCTTTAAGTCTTTTAATTAGTGCAGCTTTTTTACCCGATACCGAAAGACCTTTTTCTTTTAATTCTTCTTTCAGTTGGGCAACTGTCATTGATTCGTAATCTTTTTCCTTAGTATCTGATTTTCTAGGCTCATCGTCTTCTGAATCTGGGATTCCATCTCCGTCAATATCTCCTTTGCCATCTTCTTCCATCGGTCCTTCAACTTTATCATCCGAAGGCCCTACTCCACCAAATTTTTCTAAAGATCGGCCTGCCCTTCTGCGGACGTATGGGTCGTTATCAGCAAGTCCATTTACTAATGCCTCACGAGCTTCATTCGATCCTGCAAATCTAGCTAAGCCTTTTGCAGCATGCCATCTAGTATATTTGTCATTGTCTTCCATTCCCAAAATTAGATAGGGTAAAACAGACATACGGCCAGTTCTACCAATGGCGTCCATTACTGTTCTTCTAGCAAAGAAGTCACCATCTTTGAGACCTTCATTAATAAGTGGTTCAAGTCCCATTTCAGTCATCCCTTGGAATAAGTCCATTGCAGCTTTATTAACAAAAGAAGCACTACTGCCTGCATCAGACTTGCCATACAGTTGAATCCATCTAACAAGTTCTGCGGATATTGCCCTTTCATGTGCCGGTAGCATTCCTTTAAGGCTATTCAATGCCTCATTTCTAGTCATAAAACGTTCATTACCTAAATCAACGACTAAGTCTTCTATTTTGCCAGACATTCCACTACTTTCTTTAGAGTCACTATCCATGGTTCTCGAACAACTACCTACTAACACTATTTAATATTTAAACATCCCGCATAGGGTTCTTACAGTCAATGGTCACAAAGATAATATCGCACAGGGGCCGCACATCAAAAAATAGTGAAGATAATACACTTAAAGCTGTTAATGATGCTATTAATTTGAAAATCGATATGGTCGAAGTAGATGTTAGGAGAACAAAGGATTTTCAAGTAATTTGTTTTCATGATCCTGTACTGAATGGTATGGCCTTGAAAGATATGACTTATTCTGAAATACTTGAATTCAATCCAAATATACCTACATTAGAACAAGTTCTTTTATTATCTAGAGATAAGATTGAAGTAGATATCGAATTTAAAGAGCATGGATATGAAAAAGAAGTGATCCCTATGATATTAGATTATTTTGTCTATGAAAAATTTATAGTTAAGTCATTCAACATGGATGTTGTTAAGAAGGTTAAAGAAATAGATGAGAAAATTAAAGTAGGTATGCTTCTTGGTTCTGAAATTAGCTTTAGTCAACTTCTGGAAGTTGTTTATGAATCCTTATTTCTCTATAAATTTAATGAAAGTGGTGCAGATTTCATATCTCCATATTATAAACTTTATGAAGCTGGATGGATTAATCGTTTCGTAAGCCAAGGTATTCCTATACAAGTATGGACAGTTAATGACCAAGACTTATTGAAGACACTTATTCATCAAGATATATATTCAGTAGTTACAGACACTCCTGAAATGGCACAGAAAATTAGGGAACTTATCTAGAATGTTTGAATTAAATAAAATAGAAGTTTTTGCTCCATTGTGTTTATCTTGTCTAGGCCGAGCCTTTGGAAAGGTAGGTTTTGGATTAGATAATCGTGAAAGAGGTATAGAAATACTTAATCAATTGGAAATCAAAGAAGGCTGTGATTTACAAGAAAGATTGATAGTAGAAGAGGTAGATTGTAGTCTTTGTGACGGTTTAATCTCGGAAATTTCTAATTTTAGAGATTTAGTCATAGATTCCTTTTCTGATTATTCTATTTCAAGTTTTAAAATAGGTACAATTGTCGATAAAGATATTCTTAACAGAATCTCAATTAAATCGATAAATAGGTATTAGTGTTTACAAAAAATTAGGAATTGAAGCACAGATGGATAATCCTGATGCAGTTGCTATAGTTGATACTGCATATGATATTATAAATTTAGAAATTAAGTCATTGTTTATCGAGGGGAATTATAACAAATATGATAGAACAGTTCCACAAACAAGGTGGCCATGTCATAGTTGCAAAGGGTTTGGTTGCGATAAATGTAATAATACTGGCCAATTGTACCCGGATTCAGTTCAATCTTTGATTGCTCATCCTTTCACTGTTGCTAGTTCTTGTACTGAGGATTTGTTTCACGGTATGGGTCGAGAGGACATAGATGCAGCTATGCTTGGAAATGGCCGTCCTTTTGTTTTAGAACTTCGTATGCCCAAAAATAGAAACTTAGATCTTCAAAAGATAGGAAAGAAAGTTAATACAAAAAATAAAGAGAGAGTTCAAGTTTCTGAATTAAAATTTGTACCTAGGTCGAGAGTGGCAGAATTAAAGAATACGGTTTGTGATAAAACCTATAGAGTAGATGTTTCAATTTCAGATAAAATTTCAATCGAAAGCCTTAAGAAAGGTGCGCAGAGGTTGACGAGCACAGTTATCGAACAACGGACACCCACACGTGTTTCACACCGTCGAGCTGATCTGGTCCGCCCCCGTCTGGTTAATAGCGTCGAGTTAGTCTCGTTTGCAGATGGAATGGCTGAACTGGTGATTAGAGCTCAGCATGGTACTTACATACGTGAGCTTGTTAGTGGAGATGGCGGCCGCACGGTTCCAAGTCTCTCGTCGTTGGTTGATGCTAAATGCAAGGTTGAAGTTTTGGACGTCCTTAACTTACATCTTCAAGAAAAAGAGGCAAAAAATGACTAAAAGATCCCAAGGTTTGAGAAGTGGTTCACGCCACAAGCTATCTCGCCCAGCAAGAGAGCGAGGCTTATCTCCGATTACACGTTCACTACAAACATTTAATGATGGAGATACTGTCAATGTAGTAATTGATCCTTCGTATCACAAAGGGCAACCTCATCATCGTTTTCATGGATTAACAGGTAAAGTTACAGGAAATCAGGGCAAAGCATATGTGGTCCGCACTCGTGTGGGTAATATGGAAAAGGACTTAATAGTCCGTCCAGAGCATTTACGAAAGGCAAAATAAGGAGTTAAAATGGAAATCGAATCACAACCTAATCCAGTCCCACTAGGAGACGTAAAAGAATTATTAGAGAAAGAATTAAGCATTCGTGAAAACAAATTAAGATGTATTGAGTGTGGTAATTTTCAAGCAGTTCCAGAGATTGAGCCTGTTGTTGAAAAACCATCAGAAGAAGATGGTGAAGAATCTGAGGCTCCAGTAGGTCCTACTTGCGATTCCTGTGGTTCTACAAGATTAAACTTAATTGAACAAATACAATATGAACATAAATTAGCTTTGGATCATGTTCGTTTAGTATCGCAGAGTCCACCAAAAGAGTCTAAGGAGATAATGGGTAAAGTTATTGAATTAGAGCATGTTGATGAGTATTATGCTGCAAAAATTGCAGATATTTTACCAATGCATCCTGATGATGTACGTTCTATTTTTGCCCGTGAGCGTTTCTCATTAGGTAAAGAAGAAATAGAGTCTATAATTAATGCAGTCAAGGAGACTACGGGTGCATGATTTATGGAAGATTACGCTTATGTTTTAGATGTATTACCTGATGGAAGACCAGATAGTAAAAGACGATTTCGTAGAGAACCAGTAGTTTACGGTTTAGGTATTGAAGAATTTAAGATATTCGATATGGAGCCTGTAACTGGAGCTGCAATAAACATTGGAGATCGCTGCTATATAGGAAAGGAAACCGAAGAACGAACTCAAATCGACCATGTCAGAGCTCGGGTAAACTTTGTTGAACTAACTCATACTGCACAATCTGAGTTAGCTTTTGTTTTAGATGAAGTTGTCAAAGAAAATGAAGAAAAATTTATACAATTTTACAATAATGCTGGCCCTATATCTAGGAGATATCATTCACTTGAATTAATTCCAGGGTTGGGTAAAAAAACAATGAACTTAATAGTCAATAATAGACCATATACTACGTTTAAAGAAATGGAAGAGAAAATACCTAATTTTAGAAATCCTGAAAAATATATTTCTCAGAGAATTGAAAACGAAATTAGAGAAACTGATCAGAAATACAGGTTATTTGTTAGATAATCATACCGCATAAGTATACTGTATTGCTCCAGCAATTCTCATTCTAACATCAGCATCTCCAGATAATGAAATTTCAAAAGTCCAGTTACCGCTTGATCCACCTACAGTCCCCATTTCGCTCATAGTTGTTCCAGGGCTTAATGTTTTGACTAAAACATCAGTTTCTAAATGATCTCTTAATACTAGTTCTCCACTTCCTGAACTTCCTATATCTGCATCTAAGAAATAGATAATATAATCCCAATTTCCATATCTTTCATGGCCTTCATTGATGAATATAGTATCATATACGCTTACATCAGGCCCTGTAAATTCTTCATCATACAAATCTCCTCCCCTGCAGAAATAAGAGTTGCCTGTGAAACCTTTTCCATAGTTTGCTAGTTTCATTGCCAAAATAGTCTCTCCATTAGAGTCAATAAAAGTAAAATTTGATAGCCATCTTGCCTCCCTATCAAAGGTATAGTCTATTCGAGCACCATCAGAACTAGTAGCTACTACGTGTGCTATGTTCTCATCTACGTCTTCAACCATTGCATTGAATTGTTCTTTTCCGTATAATCCGAAGCTCCATCCTTTATCTTTTTCTAATGGGAAATCTAGTATTGTCTGCGGTATATTCTTTTCATATATTGCAAAATCAGACATTTGAACACGACCTATAGCAGGGTTGTGATTTAGGACTGCATGCCTTTTTGCGTCTTCAAGCGAACCTGTACCAATGTAATAGTCAGTATCATCATCATCAATAGAAACAACCATTGTAGTTGAAATTTCTAATCCTGGTGTTTTAATACTGTATTCCCAAAAATCTCCCTTTGACCAGATTGGTGATGTAATTACAATTGTGTTTTCATCGTCTGAAAACAGTCCATTATTTTTTCATATATATTCTAAAAAGGGGAGATAATTATAGTTCACTGTGCCCTTTTAAATTTAAATATTGTCTGGCATCAGAAACAGTATAAAATGATCCAGTAACTAGTGTTTTCATTTTTTTGACATCTTTCATGGCCTCTTTTACACTGCTATATTCGGAACAATGATATCCCATATCTCTAGCTATTTCACTTAATTTTTTCGCTGAAATTCCTCTTTTAGTCGGTAGGTTACACGCCATTAATTTTGCTCTTTGGGGCAATATTCTAATTATGTCTTTTACCTTTTTGTCCTCTAATATTCCTATAATTATGTTTTCATATTCACTATCTTTTTCTATCAAATATTTGATAGCCTGTTTATTGTGTGCAACATCAAGCGTAAAGTTTTCATACTTTTCAAATCTACCAGGTACTGATATTATTTTAATTGGTGCCTTAATTTTTAATTCTTGGAAAACAAGTTCTACCCATTCACCGTTTCTTTTTCCGTAGCTTATACTTTTGCATTCAGGTATGTGTCTGTGATATTCTTCCCCCCATCCAGTTATGACTGTGGTTTTTTCTTTTACAATTTTAGCTTTTGTTATTGCAATTTCTTCTATGGTGTGTCCTAAGTAATCAACGTGATCAATTCCTAATGTAGTTAATATTGCAATTTTGGCATTTCCTACATTGACTGCATCCCATTCCCCTCCTAGACCTATTTCCATTATGGCATAATCAACTTTTTTATTGTCAAAATGAGAATAAGCTAGTGCAGTTAAGATTTCAAAGTATGTGGCCCCTATGTTGTGTTCTTCATCAATTTTTTTTAACTTAAGTATAATCTCAGTAAACTCATTTATGCTTATCATTTCGTTTCCGAGCTTTACTCTCTCTCTTATAGAATGCAAGTGAGGTGACGTAAAACATCCTGTCTTTACTCCATTCTTATTTAGATTATAATTAAGATTATGACAAGTACTGCCCTTAGCATTTGTTCCTCCTACCATTATTATTTTTAGTTTATCTTGAGGGTTATCAAGAAAGTTCATTAACTTTGTAATGCGATCTAGTCCTGGAATTATCTTATTTAGGTTCAAAGAATCTAGCCATTCGGTGGCTTTATGGTAATTTTTTTCAAGACGATTCATATTTAAAGAATTACTCTATAGATTCCCATTCTACAGTGTCAGGTGTTAGTATCCCTTGATCGTTCAAAACATTCCTAAAAGTATCTGGAGAAACTCCTGCAATTTCAGCTCCTTTTGTTAAAGTGGCTTTCCCTTTTTTGTATATTTCTACTGCAGAAGCATATCGCAGGTGATTCTTCTTTTCCATCAAAAAACGTAGGGCTTCTTTTACCACATCTGAACGGCTACTATAGTGTCCTGAATCGACGAGAGCTTCGATTTGAAGAAGCAAGATAGGTGGTAACGAATATGAACTGCTCATGTAGCAACTATTAGCAACTATTATTAATAATTATTCACTAAGCTTTATAACCTGCGCTCGGGTGAAAAGTTCTGGAAATAGCAATGAGCTTAAACCAAACTAATTGGCTAGCAATCGCCTTGACCTTCGTCTTGGCCGGTTTATTTTTTGTTTTGATATCAGGTAGCGCTGCAGCTGTAGATTATGATCATGTTGTTGCAGTAACACCATCACAACAATCCGGAGATCCTGAAGATACGTTAACTTTCTCAGTAACGATAGATAATGAAGGGACAAGTGATGATACTTACAATTTAGGCATTTCATCTACAGTTCCTACGGGATGGGAAATGTATATCCTTCCATCTCAAATAAGTATTGGCGATGATAAATCCGATACGGTAACTTTGTATGTTGAAATAGGTAATAGAACTAATACAGCCGGAGGTAAGGCTGAAAATTTCCTGATTTATTGTCAATCAGTAGGCGAAGCAAATAATAATGAGACGGCCAGTGGAAGTGTCTTCCAGAACAAAGTGTATGGAACATCGCTTACATCAGAAACAACACAAATAAGTGTCGATCCTAACAATGCAGCAACGTTTTCAGTCACAGTTAAGAGCGATAAGGCAAATACTGACGATACTATAACTTTCTCACAAACTTCTACAGGTACCGATGATTGGTCTTTTACACTTCCTGGTTCAGTTACTTTGGATCCAGATGAATCTACAACTGTTAGTTTCAGTGTTACGCCAGACATAGAGGCCCTTGCAGGATTAAAAAGTATTAATTTCTTTGCTAATTCAGAAGATGGAACAACTTCTTATTCAATTTCATTGACTGTGCGTGTTAATCAATTACCTGAGCTTGAAGTTTCAAAGGTAGGATCTAGTGCACAGGATATTGAAGCTGGAAAACGTGCATATTATTCATTCGAGGTTATCAATAAAGGTAACGCCGTAGATAGTTTTGACCTTTCAGTGGCCAGTGATAGTGTGCCAGTTGGTTGGGAAGCTTCTTTAGATAATGATGAAGTAAGCAGTCTTGGTGTCGGTCAAAGTATTAACTTGACGGATGTATTGGTTGTCAAAGCCCCTACAGATGCGGCAGCAGATGTTGTTGCTACTATTCTTGTTAAGGTATCATCTCAAGAAAATTCTTCGGTTTATAAGAATTTTACATCACGTTCAACAGTATTACAAAATTATGATCCAAAAATAACCATTGTTGGGCAAGACACGCAATCAGCTAATCCTGATGTTGAAGTAACATATAACTTAAAAGTTGAAAACCAAGGGAACGGAGAAGATGAAATTACATTATCCTTGACGGGGTCTAATTCAACTTGGGGTACTTTAGGAGAGTCCTCATTTACACTTGCAGCAGGTGCAAATGCTTCAACTACATTAAGAGTTACAGCTCCTGAGGACACGACTGCGCAAAATGGATACAAAATAACTATCAGAGCTACTGCAGAAGACACAACAACTCAAAAGAATAGAGATGTTTTCCTTAATGTTAATCAAGTTTATGAAGTGTCAGTGTCTGTGTCAGGAGATACTACACAATCAGGAGATCCTGGAGATACATTAAGTTATTCAATTTCAGTTAAGAACAAAGGTAATTCAGATGATACTATTGCTCTAAGTCTTGAAGGTGATAAGGCGAGCTGGGGTTCTATAGTTGAAGATTTAGACTTAGAAAAGGGACAAACTAAAGTAGTTAACTTGACCGTAAATATAGATGAAGATGCAGTTGTTGGTGATAACATAATAACAGTTAATGGAACTTCAGAAGATTCTGCATCTGCTTACGATACTAGTTCTGTAACTACTTCAGTTAACAAACAATACAAAGTGGATCTTATAGTGTCTTCTAAATCTGGAGATCCTGGGGCTGAATTAATTTATCCTATGAGGGTCCAGAATAAGGGAACTGGTACTGATTCATTTAAACTTTTGATAAATGATTATCCTGCAAATTGGATTGTTCAATTAGAATCTGAATATGTTGAAGAAGTAGTTGCCGGTGGAGAGCAAACAATTAATGTAACTATTACGATTCCTTCTGGGGAACAAAATCAGGCATTTATCACAAATATAACTGCATCATCTCTAGGAGCTTCTGATGAAAATCCACCAAAATGGATTAACACAACTGTAGGAGTTACTACAATTGTTAATCAGGAGTATTGGATTGATCTTTCAGTTGAGTCTAGTACGGTTGATGCAATTATTGGAACGCCTGTAACGGTTACTATAACTGTTGATAATTTAGGAACTGGTGATGACATAGTTGCTTTATCATCGACAGCTCCTGACGGTTGGACTGGTTTAGAATTTAACACATCTTTCTTAAATGTTGTAGAAGGTTCATCAGGTTTAGTGGGTTTATCAATTACAGTTCCTGAAGGCACTAATAAAGGAGATTATGCAGTTAATGTATCTGGAGTATCTAATTGTGATACGTGTGCAAATGGAACTAAATCTCAGGATGCATTGACTTTAACCATAAAAGTAGAACTTTCACGTGGAGTTGAATTAAATGCTGATGTAACTTCAATTGAGAAGACTCCAGGTTCTTCTGCAGTTTTCAGTGTGGATGTTAAAAATACTGGAGATGGTAGTGATACCATTCTTATGTCTATTTTGGATGATGACTTACTTTGGGCTTCAGTGGACCCTGCATCAGTTGTATTGGGTAAAGATGAAACTGCATCTGTTACTATTACTGTAGCATTGCCGGAATATGATTTAAACAATATTACTACTCAGGAAAGGGATGCACTTGAAGGAAGTCAATACGAAGTTCGAATAAAAGCTAAATCTTCAGGTGATTTATCTGTTAGTGATGTTGATGATTTGACCACAAATATAGGTCAGATTTATGGTGCTAGTCTTACAGTTGTTGGTACTGACACTATAGAAACATATCCTTCAACAGAAGATAGTGCTAATGATCGTAGAGAGAAATTTACGCTTAAATTGATAAATACGGGTAATAGAAATGATAATGTAAATGTTGAAACTGTAGCCACCTCATATCCTGATGAATGGACAGTATCAATTTTCACTTCAGCTAGTTGTTCAAGTGGTTCCTTTAGTGGCTCTATCAATGCAGGAGAATCTAAGTATCTCTATCTTTGTATAACACCAGATGCGGATTCAGATGCAAATAATTATACAATAATAACTGAAGCATCAGCAGGTAGTGGTGCAGAACCAGCCGTCCAAGCATCTACAACATTAGATGTAAGAGAGCCTGTAAGAGCAGTTACACTCGGTGTAGCAAATGGTGAAGAGGAAGTTACTTTGTCACCAGAAGCAGGTAATGAGGAAAAAAACACAGCCCGTTTCAAAATTACAGTTCAAAATACAGGTTCACATGATGATAAGTTTACAGCAGAATTGGATAATGTCCTTGGAGCTGGTTGGGAGTCCGATTTCTTTACAAAGAATTCAGGTAATCCGGGTTCATCAAGTGATAAGTGGTCTACAACTGGTCAAGCTTTAGAAAAAGATCAGACTAAATCTCTATGGTTTATTGCAGAAGTTGATGCAGACGAAGTAGATGAAGGAAATTATACTATGTCTATTACTGTAAGAAATAGTGAAGAAGAAACTCAAAGTACAACTGCAGTAATAATTAATATTGCAGCTCCACGAAGGGACATGTCTGCGACTGCTATTGATGAATTCCAAGAAATCTATCCAGATTATGGTGGAAGCTCTACACAAAATAGTGTAAAATTCAAGGTTAAATTAGACAATACAGGATCGAATCCTGATATTTTCATACCTGAAATAGTATCTACTCTAGATGATGATTGGGCAGTTACTTTTTGGCAAGACAGTTCTAAAACACAATCATGGTCTACTACTTCAGGTTTATCAATTGACGATGGTGAATTAGATGACCTTTGGGTATTTGTCGAAGTTGCAGATCAAGCTGACGAAGGAAATTACACAATTCAAATTTCTGTAAGAGATGAAGAGGATGATCCTAATGCACGTGAGGACATCAGTTTGATAGTAATAGTTCAAAGACCAGAATTGACAATCACACAGTCAGATATAACTTTAGAAATAGATGGTGTAGTTGGTAATGCTTCACAAGTTCAAGATGGAGATACTGTAGTAATTTTGGTTGACGTTCAAAACATTGGCTCAGCTGATGCAGACGATGTCAGGATTGAGATATACTTCTATCCTAAACAAGCCCCAACTGATAATGAAGTAGCAACTAGTGAAGATTGGCTTGGTTTTGAATTTGACGAAGGCGAGAATACATGGATTTATTCATTATATGATAAAACAACTAATATTAAGTCAATGAACAAGAAATCTATCGCTTCAGATGATTGGTTGATTAAAGGTGGAGAATGGTATGTTGAGGTTCGAGCAGATTATGACGATGATGATGATAATGGAAAAATATTGGAGCCGAATGAAAATAATAACGATGCTAGATATTCGGAGTTATTACGAGTAAAACCGGATTTAGCAATTGATTCAATGCGTATTGATAGTAAGTATGCAGGTAATCCGGCTAGTAGTGTTCCTAATATCGACGATATAGTGACTTTTACGGTAACAGTTAGTAATACTGGTGCAGCAGATGTAAATGGAGCAAGACTCTACATTACTGCAGATAGCAGTGAAGATAATGAAGTTCTAAAAGATCGTACAAACAAAGACTATGTTGATTTTGATGTTGATGCCGGTGAAACTACAGATGTTCGCTTCCGTTGGAAAGCTGTTGAAGAAGAATGGACTACTTTCCGGGCTGAGATAAATCCAGTTTGTGATGACTTTGGAATTTTTGAATGTGAAACTGCTGGAGATGGTTTTTCACCTGAAACAGGTCATATGTTTGATGAATTAGGCAGGTATGCAGATAATGAATATCCTCGTTCTGGTGTATTTGAACAGAGTGGATCTGAAGTTAAATTTGAAATATTACCAGATTTTGTTATCAAGAAAGTATCTATGGACCCTCGAAACCCTGAAGTCGACGAAGATGTGGAAATAACTGTTACGATAGAGAATAGGGGTAATGCAGATTGGGAGGTAAGTACTAAACCGTTGCAAGTTATTTTTGAAGATGGAACTGGTACAGAATTAACCGCTCAAGTTGGTGAATCTATCAACAAAGGAGATACTGCAGAAGTTAAGTTTTCTTGGAAAGTTCCTAACGAAGATAACAAAGATGAACTTGATTTGACTTACACAATCGATGCAGGTAGCGGTAATTTTGAAATTAAGCAATGTAATTCCTGTGATTCAGCTACTAACGGTGGTGGAACTGATAATGATGAGTTCCAAGACACTTTACCATTGGTATTATCTGCAGTTTTAGGAGAAATTGAATTTATTTCAGACTTAACTGAAAGAGAATTAATTAAGGGAGTACCATTACTCTGGCCAGTTTTACTCGGTGTAGGATTGGTAATTGCAATGGTTGCAGTTCCGGTATTAAGAAGGAGAAGTGGACGCAGTGGTGGTAGTCGAGCAAGACCAAGTGATGATGAGTCATCTGATGATGAGCCTAGTGAAGAAGCAGCAGCTCCTGCTGCAGTACCTTCCAAGATTGGAGTAGTTATTGTGTCTTCAGTAGATGGTAAGACAGCCAATGTTAAGGTACCTTCGAATATGCCAGTTAACAAATTGTTGCAAAATTGTATAGAAAAGTTCCAACTGCCTCATTCCAATTTTGCAGTTATGCTTAACGGAGCTCCAGTTGATGTTAATTTATCTTTAGCAGATGCAGGCTTATCTGATAGCTGTCAAATTGATTTAGTACCGCTTGAGTGATTTAAGTAAATGCTGGATGCATTAGTAATAGGTGCTGGACCAAGTGGTTCTCGAACTGCTTGGAACCTAGCGAAAGCAGGTTATTCTACAACACTTGTTGAAGAACATGAGATAGTAGGAGATCCTTGTCAATGTGCTGGTCTAATTACTCCAAGGACATTTGAATATTTAGGATACAAGAGGCCAGTTTCACAAGAAATGAATGGAGCTCGCTTATGGGGGCCTAAAGACTCTTTTCTTAACTTTCAAGCTAATGACACTAAAGCATTGGTAATTGATAGACCCGATTTAGACAGATCCATAGCTAACAAAGCTATAGATTCTGGAGCAGATTTGAGATCAGGCCATAGGTATCTAGGCCATAGGAAATCATCTGGTGGTATAATTGCAACGATTCAGAGTAAAAGTGGTAAAATTGAATTAGAAACTAAGATGCTTATTGGTTCAGATGGTCCAGCTTCGAGAGTTGCTAGAGATGCAGGACTTAGTAGTAAGAGAGAAGTTTTAGCAGCCTTTGGTGCTGATGTTGAAGGATATAAGGGCATAGAGAACCATGTTGATTTGTTTGTTGGTTCTGAATTAGCCCCACGTTTTTTTGGTTGGGGAATTCCTACTGGTCCAAATACTGGGCGAATAGGTATGGCTACAGTTTTACCAAACAGGCCTAAAAACTTTTTCAGAGACTATTTTCACAAGGGCGCTCCTTCCAAATTGTTAGGTGGGGCTAAGATAATCAATCGTGTAAGCGGGCTAATTCCATTTGGAACTAGAGAACCTAGTTATGCAGATAATGTCCTGCTAACAGGTGATGCAGCAGGCATGGCCAAACCAACTTCAGGCGGTGGAATTTATTCTGGTTTAATTTCAGCGGATGCAGCATCAGAAGTTATTGAGAATGCACATAAAAAAGAAAATTTTGATTCTAAAACTTTAAGTCCATATCAAGGCTTACTAAAGGAACGCATAGGTGGAGAATTATCGAAGGGTTATCACCTACGCAGAGCCTTTTTGAGTCTTAATGATGATCAATTAGCTGAAATAATTTCAATACTAGGAGAGCCAAAAGTTAAGAGTGCCATAGAGAAAACAGGAGATTTAGATTATGCATCTCTAGCGGCTTTTTCGGTACTTAAGGCGCAACCTAAACTCATTAAGTTTGCCCCTTTGCTTTTGAAGCCATTTATTTAATTCAGGATAATTCCCCTCTTCTTCAAGATAGAAAATTACCGAAAGTCCCGCAAAAATTATGGTTAAGCTAATTAATCCGTATAAAGGCCATTTTGGAATAGGTTTTTTCACTCCAAAAGAAGAATCCGGTATGATTCCATCTACATCTAATATTGTTAGATTAATATTTCCAGGTGAACCAGAAGGGATGTTGCTCCTGTTGGTAGCATCTTCCCATTCATCCATGCTCCAGTGACCACGTGATTGCATTTGTCGTTCGGTTCCATTGTGCACAAAATTCATATCGAATCTGACAAAATAGGTGCCTTCCTTAGTATCACCATTAGTTTTAATCTCAAACTTTAGGCTTATTGTTTCGTTGGATTGAATTTCATCTATTTCATAAGAGGCTTTTCTTGCATCAATACTTTCCACAATATTTTTTTCTCCAAAGAGATTAGAGTTCCATACCGCATTTTGGATATATGGTTTTTCAGAACTTGGTATTAATTCTAAACTTTCAGATTCATCGATATCTGCTCTATGATAAATTTCGGCAATAATTATGATTTCTTCCAGACTTTCATTATATCTGTTCAGTATGTCTAAAGAAAAATCTCCGCTTTGTCCAGGTTCTAGCTGTGGTGTCTGAAAATTATGAAAATCAGGAATATTACCAGGGTTACTGATGTAAGTGTCAATTTCACTTTGAGCTAAAGGAAGTGAAAGAATGACGACTGCAATAATTACTCCTAAAAGACGTTTCATTATTATGTCAAATAAGACTCCCTTTAAAACAAATATCACTCTAATTTTTGAGAGGTTGGATTTATATGGACTTTTCCTTGGAACTACATGCGCATATTTGGTGTAGTGGCGGCATTTTTCTTTTTCTCAATAGTTTTTTTGACATTAAACGCTTCTTCAGAGGTCTATCATTTTGATAATTTAACAGTAGCCGAAGAAGAAGTCAGAACATTTACAGATGATCATATATGGCTTCAAGGTGATATCTTAATTGATGGTGAAATTACATTTGAAAATTGCAGTTTAAACGTTAACAGAACATTAGACTTAACTACTTCAGAAATAAGAATTAAACCAGGTGGACAATTAAATATATACAATACAACAATCAGTACAATGGAGTTTGATAGTAATTCAGGGGTTGAAAACGAATCTATTATTTCACCTTATACTCTGGTTTTAAATGAAAGTAGTCTTTCCATATACAATTCAAATATTTACTATGGAATGATTTGGTTGGTTGGTGGTGATGCAGAAATTACAGGATTAGTTCTTGACGGTTTTAACATGGTTAATTACGGTATTTTCTCAGAAGATACAAATTTGAAAGCTTCGAGTGTGTCTATTAGGAATTATACTCAAGGTTTACGTTCCATTGGGGCAAATCCAGATTTACAGTCTATATTTTATTATAATTGTGGCATACAAATGACTCAGGAATGGTGGATTACTTTTTCACCATTTGATAATTCTACTGGACTTCCAATTTCAGGTTTTGAAGTAAGACAATGGGAGGGTGAACGTATGATTGGAACTTGGAATTGGGCTAAAGAGTACGAAATTAATTCTTCTGGTCAGAGAATAGAGCACACTGCAAAATTTACGTTTTATCTAAATCTTTACTTTGGATATATTGACGTGCCTTGGGAAGGTAGAATATTTGGTAATACAGATATCATTCAAAATTTTAATTTAAATCACACACATGTTAGTCTAGATTCACCAGTAATTTTTGTAGATGATGAAGTTCTAGGGGCGGGAGAGAAAGCTCCAAAATGGTCTAATGTCAATTTTAGTGTTATAATCACTAATCCGACAGATATAAATTTTTATAATTTCAATCTAAATCTCCTAATAAATGGCAATTCAGGTTATTCCACAACTGTAGTTTTCTTGGGTTCCAATACATCACAGAGGGCAAATGTTTCTTGGAAAGCCTCTGTTGAGGGTCCAATGTCTTTTGGAGTTCAAGCAATCCTATTTGATGATTTATCTAATGTTTCAGATCATAAAATTACAGTCTACCGTTTTTTACAAGTTGAAACAGATGATGATGCAAATGTAAAATCTTCAGGGTCTTGGACTGCTTTATTGGCTATATTTACGTTGATGAGTTTGTGTAGTTACATAATATATACAGGTATGGAAGAAGAAATGATTCAGTCAGTTTCAGAAGATGTTTCTATTTCTGAAAAGTCTGTTTCTGAGTAT
>MIZB01000206.1_pt1 | contig 20947 bp, 18 predicted proteins | sample 888171 | NCBI WGS metagenome assembly MIZB01 (sample SAMN05440186, study PRJNA335308) | marine metagenome | isolation source: marine water
ACCAGTACAGGCCACACCAGTACAGGCCACACCAGTACAGGCCACACCAGTACAGGCCACACCAGTACAGGCCACACCAGTACAGGCCACACCAGTACAAGCTACAGCAGTCACAGCAACTCCTGTAGATTCTTCTAAGCCTGCAACAGTAGTTACTGCTAAACCCGTTGAAGAGAAAGATTAGTTCGGCAAAACTTTTATATATTACTAGTAAACTTGAGGTTTACAACTTAAGGTTGTTTACTAAAAGGTGAAAAAATGAACTGGAAAAGAAAGAGAGATAAGGATGATGACTGGTCGAATGTTTTCGACGATATGGATGGTATGTTTGATACATTTCCAAATTTTAAAAAAATACAAGAACACATTGATAATTTAATGAGAAAATCCGTAGATGGTAATATTTCAGACGCAGATAAGAACCCATTTGTTTTCGGTTTTTCAGTAAAAACTGGTCCGGACGGAATACCAAAATTTCAACAATTCGGTAATACTGGAAAAAATATTCCCGGTAAATCTGATCCATCTACTCCTAAATTCAAACATAGAGAACCGATAACAGATGTTAATTATTCAGACGATTCTGTTTCTATAACTGTGGAAATACCAGGCGTTAGTAAGAAAGATATAGATATAGATGCTACCGAAAATAAAATCATAATAAAGGTAAATACCGAAACTCGGCAATATTTCAAAGAGGTCGATCTAAATCATTCAGTAATTCCAGATTCAGCAAAAGCAACATACACAAACGGAATTCTAGATTTAGTATTCAAAAAGAAAGATAAAACTCCTAAGGGCACTAAAATCGAAGTGAAATAGATAGTTCATTCATTATCTATATCATCAATAAATGCACCCACTTCAGGTTGCAGCATAGATTTCCAGTCGTCACCTTCTAACATCATTTTTCGTATTGAAGTTCCGTTCCATTCTTCACGATTTATGTAATCGAATCTTTCCGTTAGATATCCTGCTTCTTTGAATAGTTTCAATACAAGGTCATTACCACTGTAGATAATATCAAATTTAGGGACAATAGATTCTACGTGTGCAACGTATCTATCATCATCATTAATATCATCAATACAAACTATATCATATTCAAAAATACCTGCACTTTCAAGTCCCAACTTGATCATACCCTTTCTTTCATCTTTATCAAATGGATTTTCGGAAGTTCCTTTTTCTTGAGATGAACCTACTGCAATTATCATTTTTTTGTATCTATTCTTAACTGCTCTAATCAGTTCTAGATGACCTAGGTGAAAAGGTTGAAACCTTCCTAAAATCAAAGCAATCTCTATTCCACTTCTATTACTTTTTGATTGCCCATCCATTTTTGTAAAACCTTTGGAACAACTATACTTCCATCAGATTGTTGATTATTCTCAATTATAGCAGCTAGTGCTCTGGTCGTGGCGATAGCAGTCGCATTTAGCGTATGTGGAAATTCAGTTCCTTCCGATGTTCTGTATCTCATATTCAGTCTAACACTTTGATAAGATGTACAGTTACTGGCTGATACAATCTCCTTCCATTTACCAACACTAGGCATCCACGCTTCTAAATCGAATTTTCTAGCCGCTACAGTTCCGATATCTCCTTTACAAATATCCACTACTCTAAACGGTATTTCTAATCCCTCAAATAATTTTACAGCATTCTGAAGGATAACCTCATGCATTTTTTTAGAATCTTCAGGTTTACAAATTATTACCTGTTCTACTTTTGCAAATTGATGAACTCTCCATATTCCACGGTCACTAAGGCCATGCGCCCCCACTTCTCTTCTAAAATTTGTACTCAAACCACAATACTTCAAAGGCAATTTTTTCGGTTCAATTATCTCATCTTTAAATCGAGCCGTAAGTGGATGTTCAGATGTTGCTATTAGGTATAAATCATGCTCATCTATTTTATACATAACTTCTTCAAAGTCACCTAAATCGACAACTCCTTCATACGCTTCTTTATTCATTACATAAGGGGGGATAGTTAGTTCGAATTCATTATTAGTTAGATGCTCAATTGCGTAATTGATAAGAGCCAATTCCATTCTAGCCATAGCTCCCGTTAGGAAGTAGAATCTTCTTCCAGATATCTTTGCTGCACGATCTAAATCTGCACTTCCTGTAATATCAAGAAGTTCATTATGGTTCCTCGCATCAAAATCAAAGTTCGGTTTTGTTCCATATTTTTTAACTTCCATATTCCCAGTTTCATCATCTCCACTAGGTACTTCATTTTCTAAAATATTAGGAACTCTCATTCTATATTCATCTCTTTTTTTTGCTGCTTCAGTAGTTTTCAATTCAATTTCCGGAAGCCGTTTTTTCACTCCTTCCATTTTTTTTAGATGAGGTTCTATGTCTTCTCCTCTCTTTTTTGCTTCACCAATTAATTTAGAATATTCATTTCTTTCTGCTCTTATTCTATTCCCTTCTTCTATCAATTCTCTCCATTGTTTATCACATTCTATTACAGAATCTAACATATCTGTTTTCATACCTCTTTCTTCGAGATCCTTTCTAATTATTTCATGCGATTCTCTAAAAAAACTCATTTTGAGCATTACTATGTAATCGCACACTGTCTTTATCCCTTCTCCTCCTGAGGGGTTTGTGCTGCTAATAAAAAATGCCAGACAAGTAGTATCCCCACATCCTTCTGAGGTTCCACTTTCAGGTGAAAGATTAGGCGATTTGAATATATTATCTAAAACAGATATTGCAATAGAAGATGAAACAATAGTTGAGATTGGCCATAATTTAGATTATCCTGATGCAATAATTTTAGATGCTTCAGATATGGTGGTCGTTCCAGGTTTTGTTGATCCGCATACACATATGGTTTTTGCAGGTTCAAGAGAACACGAATTAATGTGGAAATTAGAAGGAAAAAGCTATCAGGATATTTTAGCAGAAGGTGGCGGTATAATGAGGACTGTTAATGAAACAAGAGCTGCTTCTGAAGATGAATTAAAAGAACAATCTCTCAAACGATTCCGTCAAGCTGTTAAACACGGTACAACCACAATCGAAATCAAATCAGGTTATGGGTTGGATTTAGATACTGAAATTAGACAATTACAAGTGGCTAAGTGGTTGGGTGAACAAGGTTTAGCTGAAGTAGTCAGTACCTTTATGGGTGCACACGCTTTTCCTTCAGATGTCAGTCGAGAACAATACATTTCTCTAATCATTGATGAAGTTCTTCCGGCCGTCAAGGATTTAGCTGAATTTTGTGACGTTTTTTGTGAAAAAGGCGCTTTTTCTGTCGAAGAGTCAAGAGTTATTTTAGAAGCTGCTAAAAATTTCGGTTTACAACCTAGAATACATGCAGACGAATTCGATAATATTGGTGCAGGCGATCTCGCTGCAGAGGTAAAAGCCATCTCAGCAGATCATTTAGTCGTATCTACAAAAGAAACGTTTAGAACTTTAAAAAATGCAGGCTGTATTGGAATACTTTTACCAGGAACTCCATTATCAACACTTTCGGACGAGTTTGCTAATGCTCGTAAAATGGTAGCTTCTAATTTACCAATAGCATTAGCTACTGATTGTAATCCAAATTGCTATACCGAATCGATGCAGTTTATACAACAACTAGCCGTTTTTAGAATGGGTTTAACTCCTGCAGAAGCGCTTACGGCATCCACTCTAAATGCAGCCTTAGCATTAGGTAGAAAAGACAGGGGTTGTATTTCTGAAGGAAAAAGAGCAGATTTACTAATTATGAATATACCAGATTATCAACATATTGTTTACCATTTCGGTATAAATCACGTTAAAAATATAATAATAGGTGGAAAACTAATAGATTAGATTTAGAATTCTAGTGCTGAGCAACTGTTGTTGTCACTTCCAGCATGCACCCGACACCGCAGATCCACTCCACCCCGCGACCCACTCGAGCGTTGTTAGTCCGTGGTAAGGCTGCTCCCTTCCGGGCCTGACCCGATTTCCACGATAAGAGCTCGAAAATTACCCTCCGGTAATCCTCTGCAACTTCCTGCAACCCCGAGGGACAGGGTTTCGACATGAATTTTGCGGATTGTTTGCACACAAGTAGTGCCGCTAACAGCTGTCGCCCCTCCTAAAGACGGTTGAAGGTAACAAAGTACGCCTAGCACTCCGGCCTAGCTCAGCTAACCACCTTCTCTAAGGCGTTATTTGTTGGTTTCCTTCATTCTATTTCAATGAAAAAAGACGTTTTAACCGCTCTACAACGTTCAAAATGAATCTTTCAGTAGTGGTTTTTCTTGTAGTATCAAATTGTTTTGCCAATGCTTTACCGTAAGGTTTCACGGTTCTTGTAGCTACAGTCGTATATCCTTCATTATGTATATCTGCCAACGTTGAACCGTAATATGTAAAAATATTTTCATACAATATGTCTCCAGCTACTTTCGTACCTGCAACCGTTGTAGCTGCTGCATATTTTGCTTTGTTTACGGCTTCAAGAGTCAGAATTCCACTAAGTTCCAACATACTATTCCCCTCTTCTGTAGCAGTATCAACAAAGTCTTGCATCACAGTTCCAATGTCTTCCGCTACCTTTCCAGTGTCACTTCCAACGTTAAGTATAGAATCTTTCATTTCAGTTAAATTCTCAATTATTTCATCTTTGCTTAATGGGGGAATATCTATATTTTTCGCAACTTTAGAAGTTGAACGTTCCAACCCCTCAAATAAAGTATGTAATGAACCTGGATCGGTATCTTCATCTAGATATCCTCCCGCTACTAATTCTTCATGAACTTTCTTTAGATATTCTTTTCCTCCTTTAACACCATCTGCAAAGAACGCGAATACCCACAGTGGCGATACGTGAACCGTAGCTAAACCAATGCCTTCTATTACATTTCCAACCATTTTCCTAGCAACAAATTCATCTCCAATATTCTCTTCATCCCCATAAGCATCATCTACTTCAGCAATATTTTCTATTGCAAATCTTAGAATATTTCCGACCATCAGTTTGTAAGAGGTCATATTTCTCACCATACTTGGTAAAACAATATCAGTAGTTTCTTTGAGAGTACCTCCAAAAATTCCAGTAGCACTACGTACGTATCTTTCAGGTAATGATGCAGTAAATAGTGCCGTATCAAAGACCATTTTTCCAGCCATAGTAATCGGATTATCAACCTCTTCTTTTTCGGATTTCGCAATATCTAAATTACGAATCATCCCTTTAGTTATTCTCCATTCAGTGATTTGTAATAGGAGCATACCTCCTATCATTAAAAATATACCAAACCACACAAGCATTATTCCTGGAATCTCTCTAACGGTAATCCTCGCAGAATCATTTTCCAGATTTATCATATCTGCTGTAATGTAAAGATCTCTTCGTAATTGATGATCTATATACACTTCAGGTATTTCTTGTCCAAGATTGTTAGTTACCGTTCTAATTAATTTGTCATCTATTATAGTTTCGTTGTTCTCTTTCAATACAAAATGTATTTCCCTAACTAGTTGCTCTCCGTCTATCTCCGTTTTTACATCTTCAACCGTTATTGTAAAACCTAATATTTCTTCTTCATTTCCTTTTTCCAGAGCTAAACTTTCTTCAGTTGCTAAGCCGTAACTAACACAATACCCCATTATCATTATCAAAACACCTAGGTGTGTAGTATAGGGCCCCCAAACTCTAAGCATCGTTCTCAATCTTTTCTTTCTATATCTGTAAAGATACTCTAGAATCGATGCCCCAGTTAAGATGAACCAAGGTACAGCCGCTCCAAACATCCACGCTCTTTCTCCCCATTTTCCAGTATAATATGCTAATCCAAAGGTTAAAACTAAACAAAATACAGAAAGTTTTAGAACGTTTTTACTTCCTAACCATTTATGGCTAGTATGCATAACAAATGCTATTGCCATCAAAATGAAAAAAGGAGCTAAGCGAGTCTCAAAAACTTCAGGAGGTAGAGTCCCATTTACACCCATTAAGAGAAGTACAAAACAGATAGATAGAATTAATGTTTGCAAGTATATTGCAGCAAAGAAAGCTCGATCTTCTAGATTATTTTTTTCTTCTTTTATTTCCCTTCTTCTATATTTTCTCATTGATAAAAAGATAGCAATGCACGTTGCCATAATTATCAAAATAAAGAAACCCATAACGGATTTATCCGTTTCCATAACATCAAAAAATCTCTGAGTAGCACTGGTCGATTGAGATGGTAAAAATGCATGAAGCGAAAGCCATACACCACCTCTGGTTACAAATGATTCAAACAGTATTAGAACAAATACAAGCAGAGCCATAAGTGGTCCTAGTATTCCATACTGTTTTTTTCTTTTATTCATAACCGTTGTATGTAAAAAAATATTCAAAGCTATCCAAGGCAAGAGTCCTGCAGTTTCTACCGGATCCCACGCCCAGTATCCACCCCATCCTAACGTAACATATGCCCAGTATCCACCCAGTGATAGAGCTGTTGTGATTCCTAACCAGGATATCCTACCCCATCTTTTAACCGTCGGAATCCATTCTTCATCATTAGTTATCAAATGTGCCATTGCCGCAGCAAAAAGAATCACAACGAATCCATATGATGTAAAAACCAAAGGTGGATGAATTATCATATATGGTGATAGAAGAAGAGGATTCAGTCCATTACCCTCAATAGGTGGTATTTCATTCTTTATGAATGGATTTATGAAAAGCTGAATAATGGCTAATGCCAAAACCACAGTCATCGTTATGAGGAATGTTAAATTTGTTTGTAAATTCCTCTCTTTTCTTATTTTGTCTTCAATACATAAAGAACCTAAGCAGGCCCAAATCCATACTAGAAGTGTACCTTCTCTTCCAGCCCAAATTCCAGCAATTCTATAGCCGGTGTCAAGATTTTCTGCAGAGTAGTTTGAAACATATTGATAAGTTAAATCCGTTTGATAAAAATATTTCAAAAGCAATATCAGACAACCGGTCGTACCGATGAATAATATCCATGATAATTTTCTAGCATATTCTATTCTATTTTTTTTATTCTCCTTAATTCCCCATATTGCAAAAAAAAGAGAGCAACAGAGAATCAGAAAATTGAAATAAATCAGTCCATTGCCTATATTCATATTTTATCGTTATTCTTTCTTATAAATTATAGATAAACAAATTATAATCATCGATGAGATGACTATTCCTAAAGTTGGTATTCCATTCTCCTCTTCTACTTCTGCAATCTTTACTTCAAAGTACAAGCTTCCACCAATATCTATCACTTCCTGTTCATCATATATTACGCCAAGTTTCGGTATTTTAGATTCTTCTTCATCTTCATATTCAAGTGTATATCTATACGCAGGGTTCACGCCATTTTGTACTTTATATTCAAATTCATATCTACTATTTTGATTATTTTCTTCTTTACTTCTAGTTTCTGGTTGATAGCAGACTCCACTTTTCGTGTCACATACAAAAAATGACACTTCTGCAACATCATCTTCAGTATCAATCCACGCCCTTAGTGTCCCCCCATCCTCTATCTCCGATGGAGAATGTTTGACTTCAGCAGCCCCATAAGATATGAACATCAGCGTCATCATCATTACAAGATAATTTTTCATCTTCTGTTTTTCTTATTTCTATTCTGTATATTAGCTTATTGATTTTACTACATGTCTCTTTTTAGTATCCACTCTTCTACTTTGTTATGGCGTATAGTATTGAATCTATCATATTTGTAATTGTAGTTTTTGCTATGAATTGGGCAGTAATCAGTTTCTTTATCAAAAAGTTCGGTGACAAAAATTCTTTTCAAAAAGAATTGAAATGGTTCTTCGGTTTACTCGCTCTTTTTCTAGGTTTCTTGTTGATAGTCGGAGTAAATACTCTCTATGATTACGCAATAGCAACGTCAGCTTTTACATTTATTTGGATTGTTAGGAGCACCCTTATCAAAAGATTCGGCGGCATTACTAATTTCGAGGACGTCAATTAATACAGTCTGTCTTTGTAGTTTTATGATAAAAGTCTGCGTTGGTGGAACATTTGATATTTTACACACAGGCCATCATCATTTGCTTCAAAAAGCATTAGATTCAGGAGATCATCTAACGATAGGTCTGACTACCGATGAGTATGCAAATGAAAAGCGTAATAGAGTTGTCAATTCTTTTCAAACACGTAGAAAAAATTTAGAAATTTGGTTAGAGAAACGGAATTCTTTAGACAACGTTAATATCGTTCCACTTTCAGAAGAGTGGGGACCTCCTGCATTATCTTCTTCTTTTCATATTATAGTCGTCACTCCAGATTCTCAATCAGTAGCTATTAGGCTCAATCAACATAGAAAAGAGTTAGATATGTCGGAATTGAAAATTATAGTGGTGCCTCTTGTTTTAGATTCAGATGGCGTTCCTGTAAGTTCAACCAAATTGCATTCAAGCGGCGCTTCAAAAAATAATAATTCAGAGGCTAATCCTTAAAAAAGTCAACTTTCCTATGTATTCAAATCATGGAGTCCAATCATGTCTGCAGACAACACTATAGAGGAACTTGCATCTGTTATACGGGACTCTATCATTGATGACCCTTCAGTTCCAAGAAATATAAGGGCTAATGTCGACAAATCGCTATCTGAATATCTTTTGAATAAGAATGATGACGTTGATATGAGGATTTATTCAACCTTATCTGTCTTCGAAGAACAGACTGGAGATCCTAACTTACCTCAACACTCACGTACTAAACTTTTTGAATTTATAAACGCCTTAGAATCTATAGTTCAAAAGTATAAAAATTAACATTTTTCCTATTTTTTACTTTGAAAATGCACTTCAGGGATTTTTATATAGTAAGACTTTTCGTGATATAACGTTGAACCGAAGTCAAATCTCTATTTTGGCAGTCGTAGCGGCTTTTCTTATCTCAGCTATTTCCACTCCTTATTTGGTGGGGTATTCTGATGCAGAAACTGTAAACGCTAATTCTGAAATTATCGGTTTATATTTTACTGAACCAGACAATAGTCCTGAATTACATACTATCCGACCGTCTGCTGATTTCGAAGATAGAGAGACGATAGTTATCGGTCCAACTGGCGGCACATCTGAAACAATGGCCACTATCGAATCTTTCGCAACAGATCTCGAAATAGAACCTTATAATTCAGCCGCAGGGGATGCTTTCAAGATTCTTCTTTACGCCGAAGTTGATGAAAATACTGGCGGTCCTAGAGACATTGAAATTAAGGTATTCGACTCAGATACTCCAGATGGTACTTCAGAATCTGATATGATTGCATATACTGATTCTTGTTCTATCAAGACACGAGAAGTAGGATTCGGCGATCCGGAACCAAATGGAGAAGATGAAAATGAATGTGACATTCCTATTTCTGGCGATAGTGAAGATTGTGATGGATCAACTTTCGGATCGTCATATACATTCTGTTCAGGTAATTACTTAGTTATGGAAATTATCAATGAAGGTGATTTCGACGTATACATAAGTATAGATAGTGAAGAAACCCCTTCACATCTATTAACGATAGCAGCACCTGTCAAAGATATTACAATAGATACATTCTCTTTAGATTTAAATTCCAATTCTGATTTGGAAAGAGTAGCTACTACTTATTTCGAACCAAATTTACCAACCGATAAAGCGAAGATGTTCTTTTCAGGTACAGTTACCGATTCTTTTGGGGGGTACGATGTCAGAGATGTTCTCATTAAAGTGACAGATTCTTCAGATTCTGAAGTTTTCAGTGAAACGGTAGAGGTTTCTCTTTCTGATGATGAGGTTGATGGGGCAGTCGTCTATGGGGAAATAACATGGGATTATCTGGGTGATGTAAATGCCGGAATTTACACCGTTCATGCAGAAATTAGGACACACGCTTCAGACCCAGAAAATGAAGAGGACTACTACTATTCTGTAACTTCTCCTATTACAATGGAAGAATACGGGGCATACGTATATTCAGAGGTCACAGAACAGGGAATAACAGAAGACGGCTACGTAGATTATTCCGTATCTGTAGTCAATAGTGGCGATAATTCAGATTCATTCGAGATAACAGCAGACGGTGCACCTTCTGGTTGGAGTGTCAATCCACTTTCGGACGACACAGGATCTCTATCAGCAGGTCAAGATTACACTACTAGTTTTAGAGTAACTTTAGAAGATAGTAACACTAACAATGAAATCGCGGTTATCCTTTTCACTGCACATTCAAATGGAGATGACGATGTCTCTTTCTCTTTAACCACTACAACAACTATTGGAGAGGGTTATGATGTTGAAGTAATGTTCGAAAATGGCGAAACTTCCGGTCATGAAGCTTTGGCCAATGATTGGAATGCATTTAGTTTACAGGTTATGAATGAAGGCCTCAGTAGAGATACAATAAGATTAACATCTTCTTCTAGCAACAATCTTTGGGGGTTAGAATTCGAATACGCGGGCGACAGATCAACAATTCTAGATATAGTGGATATTGATGCTAAAGCAAACGTAACTGTAACAGTCTGGATTCAACCTTCTCCAGCAGGCAATCAAGATACTAATCAATTCACAATAGAAGGCGTATCAGATAACATGAGCGATGCTCGCCATTCTGTAAGTTTTTACGTGGAAAGATATTTCCAAATTGATCTCGATGCAACATCAGGTTCTGAATATTTAGATATGAGTGCAGGAGGCACTAGAGAAGTTTCATTCACAATTACTAGTAATGTAGAGGGATCCAATACTTTCGAATTATCTACTGAAAATCTACCATCTGGTTGGTCAACAGATTTCGACGGTTTAGCTAACGGTGATTCAATTATTCTTAATGAAGGTCAAACCGAAGTTTTCAAACTCTCAGTAACTTTAAGTCAACAAGCAGTTTACACTGATAATGGATACGAAATACGAGTCAAAGCTATTCATCAAGACGATTCGTCCATTTTCAGTCAAAAAATATTAACTTTCAATATTCAGAAGATAACAACTTTCCAAGTAGTTGCTCCAATCACTAAAGCAGTCATCGCTCCAGATGAATCTGTTACCTTTACTTTGGAAATAGATAATCAAGGAAACGTCGATTCAACTTTCGTCGTATCTGCACTTTCAGTTCCTAGCGGCTGGAGGGTAACTTTCCCTGATGGTAGTTCTATTCCTATATCTGCTGGTAGCACCTCTTCTGTTCAAGTAGAAATAGCTTCCAGTGCAGATTCTAAAAATGGAGATTCCGAAGTAATTACTATTGTTGTATCAAGAACTGATGCTGATGGAACTTCCGAACAATCAAAAGATTTCACAGTAGATGTTGAAGATGCATTCGGCGGTCGTTTGATGTCTACTCTTGAAGATACATGGTATGTTTTCGTGTTTTTAATTTTAGTTATTGTCGTTGGAGTATCTTCTCTTAGATCTGCAGATTCGGAAGAAGATTGGGATGAAGATAAAGAAGAAAAACCAACACAACAAGCCGCAGCACCTCCCGCAGCACCAGTAGTCGCTGAAACACCAGCTGCACCGCCTGTAGAACCTGTTATCCCCAGTGTTGAACCAGAACCGGTTACTCCTAGCACTGATGATTCTTCTGAAGAAGAAATGGAATGGAATTAATTTTTCATTATTTTATTTTAAATGAGTACTTCTCTTACCTTTCTCGGCGGCGCTTCTGAAGTCGGCAGACTTGGAACTTTACTAGAAAATGATGATGGTCAAATATTAATTGATTATGGCTTAAAACCGGATAATCCGCCACAGTTTCCTATGCCGGCACCCAATGTTGATTCTTTACTTCTTACTCATGCACATCTCGATCATTCCGGTTTAACACCAAGCATCGCTTCATCCGGTACTCCTATCTGTTCAACTCCTTTAACAATACGTTTAGCAGAAGTTCTCGCTAAGGATACTCTAAAAATCTCACAACAGGAAGGTTATCAAGAACCGTTTACCAAAGGCGCAATTGCTGAGCAGAACACCAATCATTTTTCACATAAATTAAAGAAAGAATATTATCATTCAGGATTTTCTTATAGAAGCCTAAACGCAGGCCACATTCCTGGTGCAGTTATGTATCATTTCCCAGAATTGGATTTCCTTTTTACTGGAGATATCAATACAGTTAATACAGGATTAACAAAAGCTGCCAAACCGGTTTCTTGTAAAACAATCGCAATAGAATCTACCTATGCTGGCCGCGATCATGAAGCTCGTTCAGAGATTGAATCTCATTTTACCGATTCAGTAGAAGATGTAATCAATAGAGGAGGACAAGTCGTTCTTCCTGCATTTGCTTTAGGCCGTTCACAGGAACTTTTGATGCTTCTTAGAAAACTAGATGCAGAAATATGGTTAGATGGTATGGGAAGGGAAATTGCAAATATCTTTTCTCGTTACCCTCGTGATTTACGCAATTCCGGTCTTTATTTCGACACTCTAAAACGAACTAAAATCGTACGCTCTTGGCGCCAGAGGGATCATGCTGCACGAGGCGATGTAATCGTAACAACTGCAGGAATGTTAGAAGGAGGTCCAGTTATGCATTATCTGTCAAAGATTCGTAAGGATGAAAATAGTGCTATGTTCATAACCGGGTATCAAGCAGAAGGGACCAATGGCCGAACTCTTTTAGATACTGGTAAAGCACGTTTAGATAGAAACAAAGCTTCTCCGCATTTCGACATAGATTGTCAAATAGAAAAATTCGATTTAAGCGGTCATGCAGGCCATAGTCAGTTAATCGATTTTATAGACAAATGCCAACCGGAAAACGTTATTCTATTTCATGGAGAAAATAGAGAAGATTTAGCTAAGGATTTAGGGGATTACAAAGTACATCTTCCTATGGAAGGCTCACCTCTAAAATTAGATTCATAATCAACTAACAGTAAGTTTTCCATTGCTTATTATTATGTTGTATGTCTCTTCTCCATATGCCAAATCAAATTCTATTGTACCTTGAAGTGCGTAGTAAATAAAAATTGCAAATCTAATAATTACGTATAACCAAATCATCATAGCGATAAACGATGCTTGTATGCATACTTCTCCTAAGTCTCTAATCTCTTTTTCACTTCTTCCTAAAAGATAAACACCAGCTAAAATTCCAAAAGGAACTGGAACAATAAAACACATAAAAATAACCATAAAATTTGTAACCTTTGAAATTCCATTTTCTGTTTTTTTAGGTTTCCATAAATCATTCGGTTTTTCTCTTTCTTCATTTTTTTCTTCGACCATTTCGTCGTTTATGTATTCATCTTCATTTTTCTTCATTATCCATTCCTATGCTATTGAGTATATTAATTTCTTGGTACAATTTTTTGCCTTAAATAAAAATAAATGGCGCCCGAGCCGGGATTTGAACCCGGGTCGAAGCCTCGACAGGGCTTCATGATAGGCCAGGCTACACCACTCGAGCGCGTAATTCAATTATAGAGCGTATGTAAAAAACTTTCACGTTGTAAAATGATGCCTTACATACTCATTCTAGGACCGAAAGCCAGTAATTTTCTATCCATAATATCCATCTCGTCTCCCTCTTCACCATCTTCCATAACAGCTCCCATCAAAATACCAACTGCTTCTTGAAGGATTTCCAACTCTTCTTTTAATCCTTCAATCGTATGGTTTAAACGTTCAATTTCTTTCTTCTCTGTTCCCACAAATACCTATACCTCTCTATGTTTAAAACAGTATCTTTAGTTTATTTCATTCTTCATCTTTTCTGTTAAAATAGGAGCTATCTCAAACAAATCTGAAACAATTCCATAATTTGCAACTTTGAAGATAGGTGCTTCACTATCTTTGTTTATAGCAACAATACATTTCGATCCAGACATTCCAGCGAGGTGCTGTATCGCTCCAGAAATTCCAACGGCCATATATAATTCAGGAGCCACAGTTTTTCCAGTTTGTCCTACTTGATATGAATGAGGGACCCATCCTGCATCTACAATAGCTCTACTTGCGCCCGTTGCAGCATTCATAGCTTCAGCTAACGGCCGTATTATCTTGTCATAATTTTCTGGACTTTCAAGACCTCGGCCCCCACTAACAACAATTTTCGCCTCAGTTAATTCAACAGTACCTCCCCCACTCATTTCTATTCCATCAGTTGTTATTTCCGATTCCGGAATTTCTCCAGTCCATTGCTCAACAGGTCCGCCTTCACCTTCCTTTGCAGAAAATGCATTTGGTCGCAGAGAGGCAACAGTTCCAGTTTCTATTTTCATTTTAACTAAAACTTTACCTGCATAAGCGGGCCTTACTAAATGTCCAGATTCAGCATCTATGCAATCTGCAGCATATCTCCATTCTAATTCTGCAGTCAATCTTGGAGCCAAATCTTTACCCATTGCTGTTGCACCCATTATTATTATTTCAGCACCGGTTTCTTTTGCTACAGAAGTTGCAATTGCACAGTATTTCACAGGATCATAATATTTTAATTCTGAGGCATTCGCGACAATCACTCTAGAAGCAGGTATAGTATCTACACCAGTAGAACCATCTCCAATTACAAGAACAGTAGTCTCTCCTAAATCGGAAGCCAGATTGCAAGCTTGCATAGTTGCAGCTTTTACACCATTAGCATCGCATTCACCTATTACTAAAACTGAACTCATATTATTTTCGCCTCCTCTCTTAAAAGTCTAATCAATTCATCAACTTTTTGCTCTGCTGTCTCCCCTTCAATTATTGTTCCTCCTCCTCTTGTAGGGGGTAATGAATCTTCTACATTTTCCATATCAATCGTTTCAGTTGAAGTTATTTCTCGGTATTCTATCGGCTTTCTTTTAGATGCCATTATATCTTTCAGAGCAGCTCTACGAACTACATTCATATCCTTTTGACAAGTTATTACTGCAGGCATATTTATTTTCATGATTTGCACCCCACCCTCTACTTGTCTATGTGCTGTCAACTCATTTCCATTGCATTCTAATTTCGTAGCACTGGCAACATGTGGCAGACCTAATTTTTGCGCTATCATTGGTAGAGTGGCCATCTGATAGTAATCAATTCCTTGAACTCCTCCTATTATTAAATCTGGTGAAAGTTCTTTCAAAGTTTCAGCTAAAACCTTTGCATTTGCTCCAGGTCTATCTCCTCTATAATTTTCCTGTTTCAAATAGATAACTTCATCAGCACCTATCGCTAACATTTTTCTCAATTCTCTTTCAGCTTCAGGACTCTCTTTGAATAATGTAATTAGAGTTACTTTCCCTCCGAAAGATTCTTTGAATTGCACTGCTTGTTCAACTGCAAATTCATCATACGGATTGATAAAGTATTTGAATCCATTTTCATTCACTTTACCATTATCTATCTCAAACTTCGTTTCAGTATTTGGTACTAATTTAATCATCACTGCTACGTTCATGTAACTCCCCTATTCTAGGTGGTCTAATATAACTTCTGAGATATCTTTTACAGGTTTATCTTCACCCATTTCTTTCAGCCCATCACTAATCATTGTCATACAAAATGGACAACTAACACCGATCTGATCTGCTCCAGTGTCTACTGCTTCCTTAGCTCTTATCGTATTTACACGCTTATCTGCGTCTTCTTCTATCCACATACGGGCACCTCCTGCACCACAACAGAATGTTTTATTTTTACAACGATGCATTTCTATAATTTCCCCACCAAGAGCATCTCTAGGGGCATCAACTTCTCCATCTATTCTACCTAGGTAGCAGGGATCATGGTATGTTAATGAGAAGTCTCTTTCCTTTGTTTTTATTTTTCCTTCTTTTCTTAAATCTGCAATCATCTGCGTGTGATGAATAACTTCCGCATCCATTCCATAATCTGGATATTCTTTTCCTAATGTATGGTAGCAATGCGGACATGATGTCACTATCTTTTTCACACCTACTGATTCAAAAGTATCTATGTTCTGTTCAGTTAGGAATTGGAATAAGTAATCGTTCCCACCTCTTCTTGCAGGATCTCCATTACAGCATTCCATTTCACCTAAGATAGAGAAATCAACACCGGCTTCTTTCATTAATTTCGCCGTCGATCTTGCAACTTCTTTGTTACGTTCATCAAAAGAACCTGCACAACCTACAAAATACAGAACATCTGCAGGTTCACCTATCTTTACATCTAAATCTTTTGCCCAATCAGCACGTTCATGGGCACCAATTCCCCACGGGTTCGAATGGGTTTCAAGATTATCGAAAAGAACTTGTAATTCTTCAGGATATTCTGTCGCTTCTAAAACGAGATGTCTACGGGCATCTGTAAGTTTTGGAACATGCTCTATGTGAACTGGACAGGCTTCTACACACGCATAACATGTCGTACATGCCCATATAGCATCTCTAGTGAATCTATCTGGTATTTTCTCTTCCGGAGCTTCTTGTGCCATCAGCGTTTTTCCATGCTCCATTCCATAATTCTTTACATCCATAATTATCTGCATAGGATTCAGCGTTTTTCCACTCTCATACGCTGGACAAACGTCTTGACATCTAGCACAGGCCGTACATGCCCATCCATCTGATAACTGTCTCCATGTAAAATCTGTAAAGTCACTCACTCCAAATTTTTCAATACTCAAATCATCAATTGATACAGCTTTTCCAGATTCATCAACTTCAAGTGGATGCATTTTACCCATATGTTCATGATCTTGAAACATAACATTCGGCACTGTTCCAATTAGATGTGAATGCTTAGTTTGTGGTATCTCAATTAGAAATGCACCTATCAGAATCATATGAGTCCAATAACAAATATCAATTACTAATTGTATATTTTGGTCACTCATACCTTTCATTATTCCTGCAAAGAGTAATCCAATAGGTTCCCAATTATTTTCATGTCCTATCATTTCTCCAGCTTCAACAATAAATGCAGTCAATATGATTCCCATAATTGCTATCAGTATGAAGACACCTTCCATACTCGCATCTTTCAATTTTTCTGGCCGAACTATTAATCTTCTATACAGGGCAATAGTTATTCCTACAAAAGCCATCATATATCCAATATCAACTAGTAAATTCCATATGTTTGCTAAATATATTTTATCTAAAAACTCTGAGAATAATCCACCAGTTCCTAAATCTAAAACATCAGATATCAGTAACAAAAATCCCCAAAATATTAATGCATGAGCATAACCTGCGAGTTTATCTTCTACTACTTTTCTTTGTCCCAACCAATCTGTAAGAAACTCTTTCATTCTCTGTTGCCACGAATTAAATCTATCATCAGGTTTTCCTAAATTTATGAGTTTAACAATATATCCAACTTGGTACATATGTGATCCAAGAGCAACTAAAGTCCAACAAGCTAGAATCAAATACCACGGAACACCGAAATAGTCATGATACGGATTCATTCGTTTACCGAACCTTATCTTGTCATGTAGTTAATAAATGTAAAGATTGCTCTTTCTAATTCAGTTTCCGCTGTTTAATTTAACATTCACAATAAATTCTTGGTCATCTTTCGATTTGAAAAAACCTCTTAAGTATTCAGGTGAAATCAACTCTATAACTTTTCTATAATGTGTTCTTTTAGGCACTATTACTGCACATTTATCAACACATTTTTTATTTTTAGGATTGACGATATTAGCTTCAAATAACCAAGCTCTTCCAAAAGTTCTATTCTTTTCTTTGAAACCTTCTATAAGCATACCATTCGCTGCATGCACAGCTTCTAGCTTAGGCATGTCTTCTTCTTCAACTCTCAAATTGAAGGTACCATCATACGCCTCCCATCCCATTATTTTGTTAATCTGTTTTTGATATTTTTTTCTAGAGATATAGTATGCACCCTCTCCCAACCCACTCTCTAGTTTACCTCTAAGCATTATTTTTTCAGGAGCATCAAAAACCAATCTGTATTCATTAAACTCATTTTTCAAGATGTCGATAGCTTTCGATGTCAAACTAAGAATCTGTCCTTTACGTCCCAAATTTCTTTCTAAGAGGCCATTGTCTACAAGATTCAAGATGTATCTAGATCCAGATTGTTGGCTCACATCAAACTTTTCAGCTAATTTTTCCGATGACATATTGACTGGATGCTTTGTAGCTCCACGTAAAGCTAAAAATTTTAGAACCGCTATATGAGTTGGTTTAACGCCAGTCGAAGACACGTTTAGTGATAGCATGGATGTTATATTGATATTGCGTTAGGTCTGCATGTCTAAAAGTCAAAGCGGTCTTCTCATTGCTTCTGGACCAAAAATTTATGCCTGGGTTCCAAATGAGACGCCAATCTTGATTTCTGAACGGGAGGATCACGTTCGAAAGATACACATTACAGATTCTATGATTTATGATGCAGGAGATTCAAACAGTATTTTCAATACTTTATCTGGTCAGGAAATAGCGACAAGAGAACAGTGGGTCTATGCGTTAGAGACTTTCGAATCTAATCTTTTCGATGGCGGTAGATATGAGCAAGTTATGCAGACAGAAAACAATGAAGTAATAAATTGGAGAAATGGTTGGGTCAGATCTTTAAAAATGTTTCAAAACGTACTCTACGACGGCGGGGAGTATGGCGTATACGAAACCTTCACAACTAAAAAATTAGGATCACGCAGAGGGACTACCTACAACTTTATAGAATTCAAAGACGTATTACTCGATAGTGGCGAATATGGTGTTTATGATACGTTAAGCAGTCAACCGATAGCGCATAGGGATTTCTCTGTTTTAGATATGGCAGTTCATAATTCAGAACTGTATGATTGCGGTAGATATGGAATTTTAAAAACTTTAACAAGCGAAAAAGTAGCATCTAGAGAAAGCCCAGTAATGGCTTTACATTCACACGAAGGCACTCTGTATGATTTTGACGGTTTCATGATGGTATACGATACTTTATCCGATTCAGAAGGGAGTAATCCTTTAGCTGAATTCGATTATCCTATCCATTCAGTAGTTTCTTTAAATGCCGATTTATTTAGTAAAATCTTATCAATTATCTAATATTAATTCAAATAACTTAAGTTTTTTTAGATAAAAATAGTATTTTTACATGAAAAATATATCTTTTTTATACCTTTTTATCTATTTTACCACTATTTTAGCAGTATTTTATTAATTTTTAGGTAGTTTTTCTAGTTTATTTTGTCTATTTTTATCTTTTATTATATCATTTTTAACTTATAATAATTAAAAAACTCTTATTTTTTTATTAAAAATTTATAAAATAGCCATAAAATTAATGATTAGTAGTATTTATTTCCAGCATAAAAAATCAAAATTAAATGAAAATATATACTATTTTTATAGATTTTATCATTCTATCAAAGAGTAACATTTAATAGGAAGGTTTGTAGATATAAGTAAGAGATTCACACTAACGGTTGCTGATAAAAAATGGAGAAAATTATAAACGATTTTACAGTTAATATCGCTACAGCAAACGGCACAGGTTCACAAAGTGCAAATCTTATTTTTCTTAATAGTCTTTTCAGAATGGGTACGCATGCTTCTGGAAAGAATCTTTTTCCATCAAACATATCTGGTCTACCTACATGGTACATTGTACGAGTAAGCGACAAAAAATATCAAGCACCCGGAGATAAGACGCATATTCAAATTTTAATGAATAAAGATACTTGGGTTAAGGACGTTGAAGGTTTGGAACCGGGCACGGTTGTGATTTACAACACCGATGTCGGGTTATCTGTAGATAGAGAAGATTTGATCCTTTATCCTGCACCGATGACTAAGTTGGCAAGAGAGTTGAATCCGAAACTTGCTAAGATGGTTTCCAACATAATCTATGTCGGTATTCTGGCAGAGATGCTAGAGATGCCTCAAGAAATTATTGAGAAATCTATAGCGGGTCAATTCGGCGGTAAAGAGAAAGCGATCGAAATCAATTCCAAGGCATCGCAAATGGGTCGGGATTATTTCAAAGAAAATATGAAAAAGGAAGATTCGTTTTATGTTGAAGAGAGGGAACAGGACAAAAATCTCTTCATTATAGAGGGCAATGAGGCGTTGGCATTAGGAGCAATTTACGGCGGTGTAAATTTATTGAGCTGGTATCCAATCACACCATCATCGTCATTGGCTGAAGCTGTAGAGATGCATATACCTAAATTACGAACAGATAAGGATGGAAAAACTACCTGTGCCGTTATGCAAGCTGAAGATGAAATAGCTGCAATCGGGATGGTTCTCGGTGCCGGTTGGTCTGGATCTCGTGGAATGACTTGTACGAGTGGTCCAGGAATATCTTTGATGTCTGAACTAGTCGGTTTAGCACACTTTGCAGAAGTTCCCGGAGTTATCTGGGATGTAAATCGTGTCGGCCCATCTACCGGGTTACCAACGAGAACTCAACAGGGAGATTTATCGATGCTTTATGAGGCGAGTCACGGAGACACTAAGCATCTCGTTTTGATACCTGGAAGTGTTGATGAATGTTTCGAATTCGGTTGGAGGGCTTTCGATTATGCTGATAGATTCCAAACAATAGTGTTCGGTTTTACAGATTTAGATCTCGGTATGAATCAATGGGTTACAAACGGTTTCGATTATCCAGATACGCCGATAGATAGAGGTAAAGTAATCAGAACTGAAAAAGAGATGAAGAAGATTAAAAATTATGGAAGATACCGAGACGTAGACGGTGATGGAATAACATACCGTACATTACCTGGTAGCGGTTTAGATCCAATTCTAACACGTGGAACTGGTCATGATGAAGATGGTGTTTATTCGGAAGAACCTGAAATGTACAAACGGAATATGGCAAGATTGAAACGTAAGATTGAAGGAGCAAGAGAGGTATTGCCTAAACCTGTAATCAGAGAAGAGAAAGAGCAGGAGGTTGGAATCATATATTACGGTTCAATGGAAAATAGTATACAGGAAATTGATGATATTGTTGAAGAGAGTGCTGGAATAAAAATATCTCAATGCAGAGTTAGAGCATTACCGATGTCTAAAGAGGTGGACGATTTCATCAGTCGACACAAAAA
>MIZB01000130.1_pt1 | contig 20887 bp, 22 predicted proteins | sample 888171 | NCBI WGS metagenome assembly MIZB01 (sample SAMN05440186, study PRJNA335308) | marine metagenome | isolation source: marine water
GAATATTCAGCTTAGTAAAGGCCCGATTTCATTTCCAATAAATAGCACAGCTGTGGCTGAAACGGTAATCAGGACATTGTCATCAATAGGTCCAAATTCATATCGTTCTACGAATGTTGCTACAATCGCAGCTATAACTCCCCAGATAGGTAATGCCGGGGTTGACAAATCGCCAAGATAATATCCCATAGGAATACAGACAATCGCCATGAAAACATTTCCAATTGGATTCTTGGTTCGATATCCAAATTTAATATTTCTTGCAATGCCAGTTACTCCATCGCCAAAGGCCATGAACAGTAATGGCATTATGGCCAAGTATGGATCGCCTAATAATTCCCATATGAGGTATACAGAGGCTCCAGCCATAAAGCAAAAATTCACGTCATTTTTATTATCATTAGTTTGAACCCAGTAAAGTAAGTGTCCAGTGTAATATGGAATATATGTAATAATTGTGAATAAAATACCAATGTAAAGCGCATAGATGGGTTCACTGAGGATAGATGGAGCCATAATTCCAATTAATCCTCCACAGAACATATGTAATATTTTTCGATTATAGTAAATGGCTACATTCTCTTTCATATTCTGAGCCATCATGAATTCAAAAACCCATTTAGTTCCAAAAATGATAAATAATCCGTAAATTACTATTGCAAAAATAAGAACGGTTTCGTCCATGAGGCATATTTTGCATCATTCTACTTAAGATAATATGTAAAAAGAGGTCCACAATGTAAGGTCATGCGCCCATTTCATCTAGCATTTCCTGTAGACAATCTTAAAAGAACTCGTGAATTTTACACAAAAATATTAGGATGTAAGGAAGGCAGAAGTTCTGACAGATGGATTGATTTTGATATGTATGGTCATCAGGTAGTTGCACACTTAGTAGATTCAGTTGATAGTGTGGAGACTAATCCAGTAGATGGAGATGATGTTCCAGCAAGTCATTTTGGTGTAATTTTAGAATCAGAGGAATGGACTCAATTATCTAAGAAATTACAAGCTTCCAATATTGAGTTTATTATCGAACCTCACACAAGGTTCAGAGAAGAGCCTGGTGAACAGTCCACTATGTTTTTCTTAGATCCCTGTGGAAATGCACTTGAGTTCAAGGCTTTCAAAAGCGATGAAATGATATTTGCTAAAAATTAGCAATAATCTGTATTGTATTTCCAAGTGATAGAATCACTTTCAATCAATTTTAAACTAGATGCGCCAAGATCAGACGGTTCTCCATTATGCAGTAATTGCCAATATGCACAACCTCCTGAAATTCCGTCAATTTCATTAATAAATACTCCAAAGCTAGGATGCCAACTAAAAGTTACTTGGAAATTCCCCTCTCCAGCTTCCAATGTTGCGTTAAATGCAGAGGTGTCATCTATAACAGTTACATTGTAACTTTTTATAGTAATATTTGTATTTACAGTAGCATTCTCTTCAGCTCCATTATAATCTATAACTACAGTAACATTTGCGATATCAACATCTGGTTGTTGATAGATTATTTTATCGATATATTCTTTTGTTTCATCTTCCTGCAATGCGACAAAGCCACCCCAAGCCACTAGGTTCACAATAACCAAAGCTGCGGCAATTTGTACTACGTTTCCATTCACTGTTTTATCTATCTAAAGCAGTCTTTATTAATTTTGGGGAGCCTAAATCGTAGTTAATAATATAATCGTAATACAATCGTAATCTTTTTATATTATCTTTTATTCAATGAATTATGACAAGACGTTCAAGATATGCTTTAACGAAAGTTTCTGCAGATTTGCCAGCCTCATTAGTACAACAGCTAGATGGTTGGAAACTTTCAATTGAAGGGATAAATAGATCGCAATTGATTTCAGATTTATTAAGATGGTCATTAGATAATGGGGCAATTGACGCACTATATCCTGAATGTGAGCATAATCATGAGCATGAAGCTAACATAGATTGTGATTGTACCTTAGGTTGCTGTTAAAATGGATTCTCAAATATTAATTTTTATATTCTCTATAGTAATGTTTATTTCAGTTATAGCTTTTGGGTATATTCCATTGAGTTTAGATCTTTCATCAAATAGATTGAAACAATTAACTGCAATAGGTGCTGGAGTTCTCATTGGCTCAGCTTTTCTTGTTATAATTCCTGAAGCTCTAGAGCTTTTTGAAGCTCATGAGGAAGATGAAGATAAAATTACAGGATCAGTTGCCTTAGTAATTCTTGAATTTGAGAATGGAGATATAAATGCCAATGAAGCGATTGAAGAAATTGAAGAATTGGTAGGTGGCCACGACGCTCACGAGGGTGATGACCACGAGGGTGATGACCACGAGGGTGACGATGAATCTTCAAAGGACACTATTTCGGAGTCAATTCTCCATGTAATCGAAGAAGTAGAAGATGGTGAAATAAATGCTACAGCTGGACTGCAAGAGATTGAGGATTTAGTTACGGCCACTTCTCATGCCTCTCATGATGAAGCTCATGTGAATTTTACAAATATAGGTTTAGCCATTTTAGTAGGTTTTGTGTTAATGCTTTTACTTGAGGTGTTTGGCCTTCCTCATGCAGTACATCATGATGAAGATAAAGATCTATTAGGCCTTTCAGCAACACTTGGGTTAGTAGTTCACGCAGCCGCAGACGGTCTAGCTGTGGGTGCTTCTGTATCTAGCAGCACAGAAACAGGATTGATAGTATTTCTGGCTATAATGATTCACAAGGGACCTGCTGCTTTCGGCCTATCATCCTTTTTAAAACATATTAAATTAGAAGAATCCAAGTCTAGATTTTACTTGGTTCTCTTCGCATTATCTTCACCAATATTTGCAATTTTAACGTTCTTTATATTCAAAGATACTTCATTGGCTACCGACGATAATATAGGCCTAGCTTTGTTATTTTCAGCTGGGACTTTTATTTATGTTGCAACGGTAGATGTACTTCCTGAGGTCCATAGTCATGATCACGATAATGACCCTCCCGTTTGGTTTGTTATTGCAGGCATGATAGTTGTATTTTTGACGACATTAATTGGTCACGGGCATTAGAGGCTGTCACCCGTTTACTTTATATCGACGATTCTGTGCTTATCTCATATGGAAGGATACTGCGTAAAGTGTAAAGCCAAGCAAGAGATAACAAAAGGTGAAGAAGTCACAATGAAAAATGGCCGTAAAGCCATGAAGGGAACCTGTGGAACCTGTGGCACCGGAATGTACCGAATTCTCGGCAAAGCATAATTAAAGTAACAAGTTAATTTTTGTTTACTAGCTAGTTGCTACGCTCTCGATTTCTAGGCATATTTTCCTAATATTATTAGGAAACTAGCTAGAATTGCAATGATTAGCGTAGCGACTATCAAATTATTTAAAAATATATTTTCATCAGATTTATTAATATTCTTTTCAATAAGTTTCACATTTCTTTTATTTGCTTTCCACCCCATATCAAAAACATCTCCGATAATAGGTATTAATCCAAATATAAAATCAATTCCAATATTCAGACACATTTTAGAGATAACTTTTGCTGATAATCCCATTTTAGATCCTGAGTATAATATGTAAATGGAAATTATACTTCCTATCAAATCTCCAACAACTGGGATAGCTCCAATAATTGGATCACTTCCGATTTTATATTTTGTTCCAGGTATTGTAATAATTTCATCCAGTCGTTTGCTTAATAGCTTCAATCTAAGTAATCGTTCTTCGTTTTGTTCTTCTATTTCTTTATTCATATATTTCTTTTTTTTGTTTGTTTAAAAAATCTTTAATTTTATCTCTGAGTAATGATTCATTTGGTTTTTTTCTTTTAATACCTATCGTCTGTTTTAACCAATCTTTCATTTCAGTGCTTATTATACTGTAAAAAACATTTCTTCCCGCTCGTCTTTGTTTTATTATATTGTTATTTGCTAAGGTTGAAAGATGCCTTGAAATAGTAGTTTGATCTTTTTTTGAAATTTTAGTTAAATCAGATACATTGTGTTCTTTTACTATTAATGTCTGAATTATTTTCAGTCTCGTTTCGCTTCCCAAGGCTTTGAAAACTTGACTATTCATTAATATATGTATATATGTGCATATATTAATATATTTGTTAAATTTTTTAGTTCAGTCCTGCGGCCAAAATGAATGAAATCATAGCAATCCCCATTCCTTGTTTGATGCGCTTCTGTCCTGCAAAGTAATCTTCAAATCTAGTATTGTAGATTCCAAAAAGCATTGTTCCATTTGCTAAAGAAATTCCTCCAACATATGCTAATTGTGCTAGATTTTCAAAAGAATTAAGGGCCATATAACTCAAAATGACTGCAGTTAAAAGAATGGAAGTTGCTAGGTTTAACGCACTTTGTACTCCTATTCTAGCAGGAAGGGTTTTTCGGTCTTGATCGCCTTCCAAATCTTGAATATCTTTGATAATTTCTCTAGATATAGTAGCAAGTACTGCCAGTCCAAACATCCACAAAGTAGGCCCTGGATCATTTACTGCCATGCCTGCATATAGAAAAACAGCTCCAGACATCAAGCCGACCGAAATATTGCCAGTTATCCCTGCAGCTTTTAGACCATTTTCATAAGCTATAAGTGTTCCAATTCCTATTAATGCAATTACAAAAGGCATTTTATTGTCAAGAGTAAAAAATAGTATGAGAAGCCCCATTCCGAGTAATAGCTGCGCATAATTGAACGCAGTTTCAGCCTTAATTTGGCCAGAAGGTATAGGTCTTTTAGGATGATTTAGTTTATCAGATTCTCTATCATTGTAATCATTGAGCGCATTTCCTCCTCCTACTAACATCATGGCCGAAATACAGCAAATTATAACTTCATTCTGAAAATCAACAATTTCAGGTCCTGAAGCAATAAATGCTCCGGCAATTACAGCTACCGCCGTTAAAATTGCATTTCCAGGCCTGGTTAGGGCAATGTAAGGATTCATCCGATACGACTTCCTAATTGGCAACTAGGGTCTGGTTTCAAAAGGCGAACGGTTCCATCTTGTTCAACCCCTCCCAAAACTAGTAATTCTGACATAATAGGTCCTATTTGCTTTGGTGGGAAATTAAAAACAGCTACAATTTCTCGTTTCAATAGTTCTTTTTTAGTATAATTTGTAACTTGGGCTGAAGTTTTACGGATGCCCAATGGTCCAAAATCGATTGTAAGAATATATGCCGGTTTTCTTGCTTCAGGAAAATCTAGAACTTCTAATATCATACCAACTCTCATTTCCACTTTGGTAAAATCATTCCATTCTATAGTGTCTGTCACATACAGCCATTACCCTGCCAATACAAAGTCTTTTATCTAAAAAAGGGAGTACCACACGTGGATCAAAGCAAATTCATTAATCATAAAGATTACAAATCATACAATATAGAGGAAATGCAAAAACGCTCAACTAGTTTTCTTGAAAATATTCAGAGAAGGCGTACGATTAGAGATTTTTCAGATAAACCAGTACCTAAAGACATACTGATCAATTGTTTGAAGTCGGCAGGAACGGCTCCTAGCGGTGCAAATCGTCAACCGTGGCATTTTTCAGTTGTAAGTGATATTGAAATTAAAAAGAAAATTCGTGATGCTGCAGAGAAAGAAGAAAAGAAATTCTATAGTGGCAGAGCTCCAGATGAATGGCTTGAAGCCCTAGAACCTTTAGGAACGCATGAACTCAAGCCTTTCCTTGAAGAAGCTCCATTTTTAATTGTAATATTCTCAGAAGCATATGGTTTAGATTCTAAAGGTGATAAAATAAAAAATTATTATGTCCCAGAATCGGTAGGTATTGCTACAGGTATTTTGATTACCGCACTACATAATGCAGGATTAGCAACTCTAACGCATACTCCTAGTCCTATGAACTTTTTACGAGAAATATTAGGAAGAGGAGACAATGAGAGAGCTTTCTTGATTCTAGTTACAGGTTTTCCTTCTAAAAATGCCAAAGTACCTAATATCAAGAAGAAAGAATTAGAAGAGTATACTTCTTTTTTAATCTAAATAGGCATTCAAAACAGGTTTTTCATCCATATGAAAAAAACTGTAGGCAGCCCACCACGTAATCATGTCCAATGAATTGACTAAGTTGTCAACTCCTGTAGCATTGTTTCCATATCCTCTAGCTCCATTGTCCATCCAGTCTTCCATTTCCTCTAATGTGTCACAAGTTTGATGATAACACCAATACCCATCCACTAACCCGCCAAAACCAAGAGTAATTGTGTCTAAGTTGTCTTGGAAGGATGCGTGATCACTTCGTGCAGTTGTATCTTCATATATGATAATTTCAGGACGTTCCTGTTCCACCCAGACATCATATTTCCAAGTGTCTTCACTATTATTGTCAGCTCCAACTAAAATATCTTGTTGCATTGAAACATTAATTGCATCAGCTCCAATCCATTGACTTAGGTATACCATTTCAGGTTGATCAATTTTGTTATAATTTAGTGAGGGTCCAATGTATATTCTCATAGGCCAAACTTCACTATCTTTTGGATAACCACCAGTATCTGGTTGCGGATCAGGATCACAACCTCCATCGCCACCGCCGTGCTCATCACCGCAAGGTGCGCCACCCCCTCCAGGCCAATTAACACCAGCCATATCCAGATTTATGTAATTAGTAACAGTTACTCCAGGGTGATCATCTGCTAAAGTATCAGTCCAATAATCACTGCCTCGTTTTCCACCCTCTTCACCAGACCATAAACAAAATACCATTGTTCTTCTAGTATCATATGGCATCTTTGCCATTGCTTCACCAGCAGCGAGTACCATCGAGGTTCCTGCAGTATTATCGTAAGCCCCATACCGAGTACCATAAGTTCTTGAACCAGAATCATGAGGGTCAATTAAACCTCCGTTTGCAGGAGGTGCGATATCGAAATGAGCTCCAAATACTAACCATTCATCTGGAAACATTGTTCCGTCTCTAAAACCACAAATATTGTAAGCTTCTGGATTTTGATTGCCTAAAACGTCAGTCAAATCAAATCGTTGTGTTTCTACACGTAATCCATAGGCAGTCATTTCAGCAATTAGAAACTGCGCAGCATCTTCGTAAGCTAAATTCCCTTGCCCAGCCCATCTGTCTAGATAGCCAACAGCCCCATCGTAAGGATCAGTTAGATCCGGAGTACCATCAGAAATGCGAGCAATAGTGTTGTACACAGTTCGCCCGTCGACAAATCCAGTTGAAAAAGAACCACCTTCATCTACGCTGTATGCAGCAGAAATGTCTCGCTTTATATCTATTCTAACGGGAACACTACTGCCCGGTTTTTCTTTTGTAGAATTTAGCGTATAAAGTGAACTACCTTCAATAGGGTCAACTCTTGTAATAGACTTCCCCTCCGTATTCATTCCATCTCGATTTACCCATTGGTCCCAACTTTCACTTGGATTTCTAATTGGCCATATTTCAGTTCCATATTGGGCTAGGAAAACAAATGCAGAATCTATCCGAGGAGGTGCCAAGGCAGTCAACTGCTTAGTGTCTCCTATTTTCATATCCAATACAGTTCCGTTTTGAACGTAATTGGAAATTGGATCAATTACCATATGAGGGATGAATACAGAAACATCACGTTTTGCAGTTATGACCAAAGGTTGAAATTCTCCAGCAATCATAGTTTTAGGAGAGACTATGACGTCATCTGCAGAAAGTGAATCTACTCCTTCATTACCTAAACATCCGGCAATTGCAGGCACTAAAAACAAAAATGTAATTGCTATCGATTTTAATCTTTCCACGTTTACCTATAACCCTGACTTTTAAGAGATATCTATTCTTCTAAGCAATCAACAAATGTACACACTGGAGGTTCAAATACAATTTTATTTTCGTAGTTTATCTCGTGTAGTCTAAGTACGCTATTTTCATTTATTCCAATGTCTACAGGTGCTGTATTACTTGGAGGAAGATAATCGTCACCAATATCAGTCAATGATAAACGAATATAATGACCTTCAGAAATGAGAACGTCCATTGCAAAGAATTCCATTTTAGCATTAACAGTTTGTCCTGGCGCAAGGACGTTATATTCAGTTCCACCGGCGTGATATCTCAAATCCATCGTTGAATGCCCAATATGAATACATTCACCATTCGAATTACAATCTTCCATTAATGCATACAAGGAGCCTCCCGATCCTGCAAGAGTAACATCAACATGTAATTGTGGCAAACCACCAAAACGTAGAGTCTGATTGAATACAGGCGTTTCAAAAACTACATAGCTTTCAATAAAAGGCGTAATTGTCGTTCCCGTACTTTCATCATGCATTAGATTTCCACTTCCTAAGACCATCTCAATAGTATTTGAGTCAGAAGCAGGGTATCTTTCTTCTACTCTCCACTCACCTTGATTATTTTGTATTTCAAGATAAAGACTTGGCTTTGGTCCAGTCTCTTGTAGATAGTAGGTAAACCATTCGAGAAGATCTTGCATCCAGTCAAATCTAACCATTTCAGGGTATGCTTCGGAACCTCTTCCCGGATCAGAACGTTCTTTTTGATAATCCGGTCTATCTGGATAATCATGATCCCATTGCCCCATCAATACTTTAGCTTCAATTCCGCTATCTAATAGTCTGTTAATCGTAGGAACTGCCATGTGCGGATCGACGTTCCAATCATGGAATCCTTGAACTATGTACACAGACCCTCTATAATTTTCTAAAACTCTATCGAGAAAGTATCGTTCTTCCCAATAACTTTCTATAAATTCATTTCCTGCAAAAACATATCCGTTTGTTGCATGTATTGGACCTAGCAGATAATCTTCACAGGCATTTTGCAAATTATCTTCACCTTTCTCAGATTCAAAGCCGTATGAACCATAAACAACATTGTGCATGAAAGGAGCTCTAGCCTCCGAAGAACCGTTTTTCCACATAAGTTCCCGCACGCCAATTAATCCTGAAATTGGAACAATCGTTTTCAAGTATTCATCACCATACATTGCTGCTTGCCAAGGCGTAGAACCATCATAGGATTTGCCAATCATCCCAACATTACCATTAGACCATTCTTGTGTTGCAAGCCATTCTACAGCAGCATTAATTCCTTCTTGTTCAGCAAACCCCATTAAATCCATACAATGGTTAGACATCCCCGTTCCAGTAACTGAAACTTGGGCAAAAGCAAACCCATGCGGTAAGATATTGTAGATTATGCCAGCCCCTAACCAGCTTCCAGGCTGAGAAACATCAGGAGTTTGAGCTGAAGTCTCACCAAAATAAGGTCCAAATTCAGCAATTACTGGAACTTTTACTCCAGCAGGTACGTCTGGCCTCCAAAAAGCTAAACTAATCTGCGGGCAGTCCATCCCAATAGTACACGTTACAGCAGCTCCACCCTCACCGATAGGCAAATCATATTCAACATATACGTGTTCAGAACTAAATTCGTTATCAGTTTCTAACAATGAATATTCGCCTTGCTGTAATACATAACTGTATGATTGATTAGTTTCGTAATCGAGTTGACTTCTAGCCCAAACTGGGACATAATTATTATAATTTAGATTTTCATTTTCTAAATTATATAGAAAGAAGGCACTCCCCATCATAGTGGCTACTATCACCAGAGAAAAAACTTGTGAACTAATACTAACATCTTTCATTGTAATAAGAATATAAGTCAGATATATTAAAATACCTTTGATAATAGCCAATAATAGATAAAATATGGCGCATATTTAGATAATATGAAGAGATTAATAATTTATAACATAGGTTTTTCAGGCTTATGCTTCGAACAAGTCTATGCATACTATTGGTATTTACGTCTTCATTTATGGGGTGTATAGATTCATTGTCATTTAATGATCCAGACAAGGATTCTAGCTTGTATCCTGATATTAAGGAAAGGTATACTTTGGACTGGAATATGACCCATACTTTCTCGAGAGTATTGGAAACTGGTCCACATTATGCGCTAGATGTTCAGGACGCATTATTTACAGTAGACACTAGTGAAGTATGGGAAAGTGGCCCTTCAGAAGCAGACGTCCATCTTTCTTATTGGTTACCAAGTAATACCTTAGATGGTGAAAAAGTACCAGTCATAGCCGTAATAAGTCCGTATTTTTCTTATGGGCAGCCAGGCTCGGAATCTGGTGATACAGGAGTAGTAGGGGCTGGACGCGGAGAATTCATTTTTGAGAATTTTATTCCCCATGGGTATGCGTTTGCACAAGTGGCAGTCTTTGGAACTGAACTATCAACAGGTTGTTTCGATTACAGAGGTGCGGGTGAAGGACTGGGCATCCATCATGCAGTTGAATGGCTAGGCACTCAAGAATGGTCTAATGGCAATGTTGGACTATATGGAAAGTCCTATGAGGGTGCAACACAATGGGAAGCTGCAGCCCAGGGTAGCGAATATCTGAAAACTATAGTCCCCATTAGCGGAACTACTGCACTTCACCCTCTTCTTTACAAAAATGGAAGCGCGGAAGCGCGTTCACAAGTAATGCATATGAATTATTTTTCAAGTACAGTAGATTATAATGAAGATGACATAGACAATGTTTGTCCAGACATTATAGAGGGATTATTTGCAGGTCCTGTGACATACGGAGCTGGAGAATTTGATCCATATATGGATAATTATTATTCAGAACGGTCACATATAGATAAGGCATTTGAAAATTGGAATGGTTCAGTATATTGGGTTCAAGGAATGCAAGATTGGAATGTAGATCCTCATCAAGTTTTCAGTGGACCGCCAGGCACCCATTGGTATCAAACATACAAAGATGCAGGATTTGACGTAAGAGGAATTTTAGGTCAATGGGGGCATAACTATCCAGATCAGTGGACCAAACACAATGCCCAAGATTCAGGATATGGCGCTGAAGCAATATACAATATGACAAGGTGGGATTGGGCCCAAGATCTATTCGAATGGTTTGAGTATTATCTCAAAGGAATAGGCCCTAAGCCAGACCTACATGCACAAATCCAAAGAAACGATGGCCAATGGAGGATTGAAGAAACATGGCCTCCTCAAGATTCTAAAGATATGATAATGAGCCTTTCAGAATGCCAGACAGTAGGTTCCTTTGTCGGCGGAATTTCAGCTATTGGAGGTGCAGTTCAAACTATCACAAGCGAATGTCCTGCCTTTTCAGAGGAAAATAATACGCATATTTCAGGTCTTGTAAAACTTCATTTGTATACAGTTGCCACCTTCGATGGTGGGCAAATATTTGCAGAAATGCAGGACTCAGTTACAGGAATTAGGATAGGGCATGCTACAATGGATATTCGGTATCACGCAGGCGGTTCAGAGCCTCAAACAGTAATCCCAGGTCAAGAATTAACTATGATGATGGAATTCCAAGCAATAGATGCCTTAATTCCAGCTGGACATGGTATTCGACTTGTTTTAACTGAAACTGGAGAGGATTATTTGGCGCCAGCTTGCGGAAATGCGTGCCCAGTACATGTCATATCTACAGAATCCAAAATAATCATTCCTTACATCATTGAAAATAAGAGTGAGGGATTTATCACTCCTCAGTCCTTAGATGCAGCTAATAATCAATAATTTTTCTTAACAACAGCTACTCTCTGATCCACAACCACATTCTCCTTTCTTACCTTCTGGAGCTGGATTTGGATTGTTAACTCTAAAACCTTCACCCATTTCAGTAACAATGTAATCTATTTCGGTTCCTTTAATTTTTTCAATGTCTTCATTATTAACTAATAATTTCAAGCCATTAGCCTCAACAGTAGTGTCATTATCATTTTGATCATCAAATCCTAAAGCGTATTGATAGCCCCCACTGCATCCACCAGGAAAAACACCCAAACGAAGGGATTTTCCAATCATTTCTTGTTCAGTTAGAGCTTTATTAATTTTTTCAGCAGCCATTTCGGTGACACTAATCATAAGGTTTGACTGCGCTCTTTGATTTTATAGTTTACGGAACCTTTCTTTTTTCAGCCATGAGCTTGTCAAAAGCTTCTAGCGCTATATTTCTAGCTTCCACATGATCAACGATAGGGCCTGGATATGTTTTACCTAAAACCACATCATATTTGTGTAATTCATCTTTAGAAACTTCCCAAGGAGTATGTATTTTTTCATTAGGCAATTTACTTATTTCAGGCACCCATTTTCTTACATAATCTCCATTACTATCAAATCGTTTTCCTTGCAGTATTGGATTGAATACTCTGAAATAAGGTGCAGCATCAGCACCGCATCCGGCAGTCCATTGCCACCCGCTAGTATTACTTGCTAAATCAGCATCAACTAAGGTGTCCCAAAACCAATCTGCACCTTCTTTCCAATCAAGTAGTAAATGTTTGACTAGAAATGATGCTACAATCATTCGAACTCGATTATGCATCCATCCAGTACTCCACAATTCTCGCATACCTGCATCTACAATAGGATATCCCGTCATTCCTTTTTTCCATGATTCTAAATATTTTTTATTTGGACTCCAAGGAAAATTTTCAAACTCGGGCCTGAGTGGTTTATTAGTTAAAAAAGGAAAATTGTTTAGCAAATGGTATGAAAATTCTCTCCATCCAACTTCTCTTACAAAATGTTCCACGCCTTTGTTATGATACTTTTTGGATTCATGCCAAATAAGATGAGGGCTAATTTCTCCAAATCTTAAATGAGGTGATAAGCGTGAGGTTCCCTTTATTCCAGGGATATTTCTATTCTTACCGTAATTACTGCCATTATTCACTAAGAATTTCTTTAGAGTTTTTTTAGCACTTTTTTCACCTGGCTTCCATGTTCTTTTAATATTCGAATCCCATTTGATTTTAGGTAGTAAATTAAGGTCTTTGATAGGTAATGACATTGGCCACGATTCAGGAGTATTCAGTTTTGTAGGTTTTTTTAGAGGGGTACGGGGTTCTTTTTGAAGCTTGCAATTTTTCCAAAACGGTGTGAAAACAGTATAATTTTTCCCCTGACCAGTTTTAATATCTTCGGGATTAAAAAGTAAATTTCCATTACTGACAGTTACCTCTACATTAATATTTTTAATAATTTTATTATCACGTTCAACAATTTTGGGTTCAAAACGGCGATTCATAAAAATTTCAGTAATTTCATATTTTTCGACTAATTCAGAAATAACATTTTCAGTTTCACCTTTTTTTATTATTAGTTCACTTCCAATTTTTCGAAGATCCAATGAAAGGGCTTCAAGTGAATAGTTTAGCCACCATTTTGCAGCTCCGCCCAAATGCCAATCATTTGCTTCTCCAGGAGACCAAATAAATACAGGAATGACTTTCTTATCACTTTTAGAAGCTAGGCTAAGTGCGGGATTATCAAAAAGTCTTAAATCATTGTGAAACCATACTAAACAATTACTCATTTTAGCTTAAACTGTACGGGTATTATTAATCGAAGGCTCTTGGATTGAAGTATTTTTATTGTTGAAGCTAAGATATATTGAAAAATAATTCTTTATTCCAGCTAGAAGTACTTTGTTCCAAGCAGGTTTTAATTGCATGTCATATACTAAAAAAGGATTTTTATAAATTTTAGTTGCAGTCCACATATACATGTCTGATGCGGTTTTTACAGCTACGCGCATTCTCTTAGGTAGATATACAAATCCAGTTTCAGCTTTTTTCTGCCAATCAAAATAAACTTTTATTTGAGATCGTACGAAGGCTCTGAATTGTTTTGGCTTTCTTCTAGCTTCACCCCTAGTTAGTCCATCTAACCCAAATTTAGCTAGTGTATCTTTAGGAAAGTAAGTACGGTTTAGATCTAAGTCCTCATCAATATCTCTTATGAAATTTATGAATTGCATTGCTTTCCCAAGATATCTGGCTGAGTCATGGGCTCTTTCATCGATGTCCATTACCTTATTCATCATTAGGCCAATAACTTCAGAAGAACCATACAAGTAATCATTGAGCTCACCGAGGTTATTGTATTCAGATTTATATGTGTCCATTTCCATTGATTTTAGAAAAGCATCAGTCCATTCAGCTTCAAAACCTTTTCTATAGGAAAGCTCAATATAATTTGAAATAATAGAATTGTTTACTTCTTTTCCTGAAAGCGCTTTATAGTAATCACTTTTGAAATTGTTGAAGCTTTCAAGATCTTGAGGAACTGCATCGACAAAGTCATCAACGACCCTTACAAAACAGTAAAGAGTTGTTACATCTTTTCTTATTTTAGTAGGAAAAAGCTTGGTACTGTGATAATAGGTAGTACTTCCCTTTTGAAATATTGATTCAGGGTCGGTTGGCGTATTGTCGTCGATAAGATTCGCTTTTGAATACATTTTCTACCAGTTGATAGTATACTAGTGCACAACTCTGTATATAAAAGAACCACACTAGTGCCTAAAATATTAGAGAGTGTTTAAAGTACTAAGTGTATCTTTATTCGCAAGATGGATTCCTTCCTGCAGTTCGCCTTCAATAATTCCTTGAGTTCCTAATCCTCCTAAGAATATTTTTGTATCTGGTAAAGCTTTAGATAATTCTTTGGCAATTAATTTAGCATTGAATAAGTATCTTGCAATTGTTACTGAGATAAAAACAATGTCAGGTCTCGATTCGACAGAGAAGTCAATAATTGCCTTATTGGTGCTTTTAGTCTTCTCACCCATGTACCAATTTCCACCTATATTCACGACTTTATATTTTCTTATTTTCAGTAAACCTTCAAGAACTAAATTTGACAAAGTATGATCGTCTCCCTCAGGGTTACAAATAACGGCCACACCTTCAATTAATCCCTTTACTTCAATTTGATGATTATTAATCTCTACAATTTTTCTGATAATATTTGTAATCATATGTTCTTCAGCTATACCTATTTCACCATCATACCATCTTTTTCCAGTCTCAGTCATTATATTTGTAATAGATTCGACATAGAATCGTTGTAAACCAATAAGTTTGATAAGTTCATCACTCTTCTGAGTTGACATATCTTCATCTCCAGTTAACAAACATCTGGTTAGAATCATTTCGAGATTCTTCTGTTTTTCGACTACTTCTTCGTTCAGTTTCGTTTGATTTTTGATAAAGAATTTACGAATAGACCCAGTACGGTAATCTTTTGGAATATTGTCTATTGTCAAATTTTCCACAGAGCCTAAATATTCTAAGACTTTCTGTTTTGATGTTTTCTTCTCACTATCCCACTTACTTTCTACTAAATATGCGTATTTTTTTCCTTTTATTTTTTTCGTTCTTATGTATGCTATGATAAAACCCCCTTCTGATTTAATTCATTAACTAATATTTGCGATGAAATGACAGTAGTGGGAACTCCAACACCAGGATGGTTGTATTGTCCAGTATAGTATAAATTTTCAACTTTCGAACTTTTGTGCTTCGGTCTAAAAACTGCAGTTTGCCACAAAGTATGAGCCATTCCTAATCCCGTTCCTTTGTAGGCATTATATCTTTCTTTGAAATCTCGATGTGTAAAGAGCGACTTAACAACAATATCGTCCCTAATATTTTCCCCGGTCCATTTCTCAAATTTGTCGAGTACTTTTTCAAAATATTCTTCCCTGACCTTATCCGAATCTTCAAGATCACACGCTACTGGAACTAAAAAGAATAAATTTTCCATACCAGATGGTGCTACAGAATCATCGACTTTCGAAGGACAGCATACGTAAAAATTAGGATTATCTGGCCATTTAGGTTCTTTAAAGATTTGATCAAAGTGCTCAGTCCATTCATTTTCAAAGAAATAATTATGGTGTGTTAAGCCATCGATTTTACGATTGACTCCTATGTAGGCTAAATGCATTGAAACTGCCATAGTACTCTTTTCCCAATATTTTTGTTTATATGATTGGTTTTCTTCTTCCAAGAGCACAGTTTCTCCATGATGATAGTCTGAATTATTTATAACAAAATCAGGCTTATAACTTCCCTTTTCAGTAATTACTTCAGTTGCTTTTTTTCCGTCAACTTTAATTTTTGTTACAGGTTCATTAAATTTAAATTCAACATTATTTTCAAGCGCAATCTGATAAATTTGCTGCGCAAGTCCATTCATCCCTCCTTTAGGATAATAGATGCCATGATGATGGTCAAGATAAGACATCATGCAATACATTGCAGGTACATTTCTAGGATCGCCTCCTAAAAATACAGTAATCCACTCTAGTAGTTTTTGAGTTTTAGGCTCTTTGAAGTATTTTTTAACTCCACTATGAAAATTTGAAAAAGCCTTTAATCGCAATCCATCCATCACCATCCTTGGGCTAAAAAAGTCAAATATGGAATTATAAGTTCTATACACAAATCCTTTCATGGCAATATCATATTGTTTTTTACAAACATCCAAATACTGTTTTAGTTTATCAGCTCCATTGTCTTCTAATTTATCGAACGTATCATAATTTTTTTCAATATCGCTGGAAATATCAACAACGTCCCCATCATCGAAAAATACACGATACGAAGGATCTAGTTTTTTTAATTCTAAAATTTCAGTAGCATCTTTACCAAATTCGGCAAAGAAGTCATCAAAAACTTGGGGCCACATATACCATGATGGTCCCATATCAAATGAAAACCCATCTAATTCTAGTAAGCTGGCTTTGCCACCTGGTTGTTCATTCTTTTCGATAACAGTTACGCTGTGACCATCTTTTGCTAAAAGAGCTGCAGCCGTTAGCCCGCCATATCCTGCACCAATAACCACAATATTCTTCACTGCAAATCCTCCGATTTTCTCATTCCTAACAAATGTCGGAAAGTATCTTCTAAATTTTCAAATCTAAATTTATAACCTGATTTTATTAATTTTGAGGAGTTTACTCTAATACTAGAGAGTGCCAGTACATCTCCGAATTCACCAAGTATTCCTCTCAAAATAAAACCAGGAATAGGTATTAGTGTTGTTAGTTTTCCAAGAGAGCCCCAAATAACTTTTGCTAAAGTAGAGGCCCATTCTTTTTGTTGAACACAATTAGGCGATGCAACATTAACGGGACCTGAAAGATCTTCTGTAATAATTGAATGGTAGATGCTGCCAATTGCATCATCAATGCCAACCCAAGACCACCATTGTTTTCCACCTCCAACTGGCGGACTAGATCCCAGTTTGGCAGGTAAGGAAAGAACTTGTAAGGCACCGCCAAGAGGGCTCATTACAGGGGCCAATCTTAAGAAAACAACCCTGATTCCGGCATCTATTGCAGGTTGGGCTGCAGCCTCCCATTCCTTTACAACATGTGAAAAGTAGTCATTACCGTTGCTTCCTCCTTCATCCATTATTTCATCGCCATTATCACCGTAGTAACCTATAGCTGATGCGCAAACCAAGACTTTAGGTGGGTTATTCAATGTAGCAAGATGCTCAGCCAATAGGCGAGTCCCATTCACTCTGCTGTTCAGTATTTCTTTTCTTTTCCATGCTGACCAAGGTACTGGCAATATGCCGCCGATTGGTTTATTAATGGTTTCAGCAGCTAAATGAACTACTGCATCTTTTCCATTCAAGTCACTAATAGTCTTGTTTTTCAAATCCCAGCATAGTTGGCCTTTTTTTGGTCTTCCTCTTACGATAGTTTCTACCTTATGCCCTGCAGTTGTTAGATATGGCACCAATGACGAACCAATTAAGCCAGAGCCTCCAGTAACTGCAATATCCAATGGTTTACCGTTGTATTTTGATTGAGCATATAGATCATTTTCTGTAATATTTCTTCTATATGCAAACATTTGCTTTAGTTTTTTTTTAGTGTACCAACCGCCGAATAGTGAACCAAATGGGTCCATTGGAAAATCATAGTTTATTCTATCAGTCAATAAGGTGTTGTTGTCATCTACTTTTTCAAAGAGATGTTCATGATGCCACGCACCGTTCCAAAAAGGCAAAGGACCAACAAAGGGACCTTTAGTTTGGTCTTCTAAAAATTGGACATTTTTTTTGTAACTGTGATGCTGTGCAACCCATGTAAGGGGGATAGGTCCAATATTCAGGCCGATATCGACAGAACCACCATCGATTGTCCCCTTTCTATTCTTTATTGTCACAGGATCATAACAAGGTGTAAGTCTTTCAAAGGCGCCAGGGCTCTCGTGCCAACTGAATGCTTTTTCTACAGGGACATCTAGTTTTAGCGTCGATACGAATTGATGTTTTGTAGACATTTTTTATCCTATAGGGCCTAAGTATATTGTCCTAGTGCACAACGCCTATATAATATCAACAATATAGTGCCTAAGAGAGATATCGGCCATTTTCAGTGCACTATTGCAATACAGTATCTTTTTAATCTCAGCCTCTAGATTTATGGGAGATGGCAAAAGAATTGGACCCGCTGACAGAAAAATCAATTACAACATATCTTGGGACTTCGTTAGAACCCCAAACCATAACTGAAATTTCACGTAGTTTGGATATTGGAAGAAATACGGTTGCAAAATATTTAGAATTGCTAAGGTATCAGGGATTAGTCGAACAAAGAATAGTAGGTCAAGCTAAATTGTGGTCTTTAACACACACGCCATTTAATTCTGATAAATATGGTTTTTCAATAAGAAATTTAGAAGGTAAGCATTTGTATTCTTATGGAGCAAAATCGTTATCTCAATTTGGTTTCAGTGAAGATACATTTCAGGGAAAAACTACATCAGAAGTTTTAGGAGACAATTACAAAGATGTTGATGAAATGGCATTACAAACAATTAAGACAGGTGAACCAACAGTTTGTAAAAAACGTTACGAAACAGATAGTGGGCAAGGTGAAGTAATACAATATTTTTTCCCAAACATTGGATCTGATGGAGAAGTACAAGGAACTATTGGGTTTGCAATGGTATCCAAAATTGAATAAATGGCTGGTAAAAATCATAACCCCTCAATAGCAAGAAAGATTTTACGAGATATTAAAGAAGGATCATCTCCTGAGGATTTACTATTCGAGGTTGATCGTTTGAGTGATCCCTATTATGCTTCTTTAGGTTTAATTTACATTGCTACTTCAATGTCTACAAAATCTTCTAAATCAAAGAAGACATTTGCCAAAGCTTTCGTAAATGCCAATCGAGTTGATCAAAGTTGGCGTAGAATAGAGCTTCTTACTGAAATTTCTAAAAGATTAAAAAAAATAGATGAGGGAGATTTAAAGAATATACAATATAAGAAAATCTTTGATATAATTCTCACCGAAAAGAAGAAAGACATCAATAATTTTTTAATAAAAAATGTAAAGAACTTTCCTATTGATCAACTTGATTCGATATTAGAGAAAACAGTCAAGCTAACAGGATATGAATTTGACGCTTCTAAAGCAGTAATTAGGGCTTGGATTGTTACCACTGACATTAATCCTTTAATTTCAATTTTATCTAATTTAGACGGAGAATTGAGAATTAAATTATTAGGCTATTTACACCTACAATTGCATAAAGTCAAGACTACCATATCACCATCGGCGCTTGAATTAGCATTAGAGTCTACTTTATCTGAAGAAATGTTAAGATATTTAGTTAGAATAAGTTCTACGCAGTTAGATCTTAATTTAATAGAAATAAAGATATCTAAAGAAAACCCAGAAGAATCATTGCCGATTCTAATAGCAATTATAGCACATTCGGATCGTAATAAATGGCATGCAGATTCACAGGCTTATGTTTTGAAGGCTGAAGATAAGTTACTAGCCATTACAGAATCAGCTTACAAAAACAAATTAGAAAAGAAATTAAGAATAGCAATAGATAGATTGAATATACCTGCTGTAAAACAAACTAGCCCAGTAATCCACTTAGAAGAGATATCTGAGCAAGGAAAGCACACTCTAGGCCTGTATAACACATACGGAGGTAATTGGAACCACCCTCATTTCAAAGCAGTTTTCAAAGCGTCCAATCTTTGTTCAGCTTTTGATTTAGATTTAGCATTAATTGGATTTCCAGAAATATCAACCAATGAGCTAATCAAAGAAATTAAAAAAGAGATGCGTTTATCGAATGAAGGTTACATTTCAAAATTGATATCTAATGATCGTTTTAGGTTCTTTGAAAAAGATATAGATGAGTTATGGGCAGGTTCTAGAGTAGTTACTACAGCAAGCCCAGATTCAAGTAAATTAGAAATGCCTAATGGAAGATTATGTATGATCATGGGACTCGGCCCTAAGGGACTTCCGAAATCATACATAGACAAATCAAATTATCATTTTGAAATTACAGGAAAGGATATTGCATTTGAAACTGGAACTGCAATGGGTGCAATTGCAGGTAATCTTTCCTTGATGTAGTAGTTTAAGAACACTACCAATAACCAATTATGACAGATTGCCTTTTCTGTAAAATAAGAGACGGTGAAATTCCTAGTGAAATAGTATATGAAAATGAGCATGTTTTAGCTTTTAATGATATAAATCCAGTAGCTCCAGTACACATCTTAATTATTCCTAAAATACATATTTCTACTTTGAATGATCTTGAAAAAGATCATACGCAAACCATGGGCGAATTAATTCTAGCATCTAAAAAGATTGCAGAATTAAAGGGATTTTCAGAGGATGGTTATCGTACTGTTTTCAATTGCAATGAAAATGGTCAACAAACAGTATTTCACATTCATTTACATTTACTTGGTGAAAGACTGATGTCTTGGCCCCCTGGTTAATTAAAAAAATTATACATTAATGGGGGACATACGCAAACCCTTTTACGGTTGAAGCCGACGGCCGTATTAGCAGTTTTGACTATTAGTAACCGACGGGCTTAACACCTCGAAATGTTATCTTCCGCACTACCGAAGTAGTACTTTCAACAACATTATAGCTCTCGGTGCTTACACCCCGGTCCTATCAATCTTATCTTCTATAAGTGTCAAAATGCCTCGTTTTGAGGCGGGTTTCGAGCTTAGATGCTTTCAG
>MIZB01000207.1_pt1 | contig 20732 bp, 17 predicted proteins | sample 888171 | NCBI WGS metagenome assembly MIZB01 (sample SAMN05440186, study PRJNA335308) | marine metagenome | isolation source: marine water
CTGTAATAATCACCAAAGTTTTCATATTGAGTAAAATTGTTCTTAAAGAGTTTTACCAATTCTTTAGCTTTTGTGTCATAAGCATCCTTGTCATCCCAAGTATTTCTAGGGTTTAGAATATTGGAATCAACTTCAGGCACGCTTTCAGGTACTAATATTTTGAAATTTGGGTCAGGTGTAAAATTCACATTATCCAATTCCCCTTCTAGTATTGCAGTTAACATTCTTCTAGTGATTGGTAAATCAATTCGATTACCAATACCATATGCCCCTCCACTCCAACCAGTATTAACTAGCCAAGCTTGTGCATTATGTTTCTTCAATTTCTTACCTAATAATTCAGCATAAGTAGTAGGATATTGAGGCATAAAGGGAGCTCCAAAACATGTTGAGAATGTTGCTACAGGTTCAGTAATACCCCTCTCAGTTCCAGCTACTTTTGCAGTATATCCGCTTAGAAAATGATACATTGCCATTTCAGGCGTGAGTTTAGAAACAGGTGGAAGAACTCCAAATGCATCACAAGTAAGAAAAATTACATTATGAGGGTGACCTCCCTGTTCGGTCGGTTCTATGTTTTCAATATAATCAAGAGGGTAAGAGACTCTTGTGTTCTCAGTTATTGAACCATCTTCGTAATCAACAACACCATTTTCATCTGTTACCACATTTTCAAGTAATGCACCAGGTTTGATTGCATTGTAAATATCAGGTTCTTTGGTTGGATCAAGATTGATGGTTTTTGCATAACATCCCCCTTCAAAATTAAAAATTCCGTTGTCAGACCAGCCATGTTCATCGTCTCCTATCAATCTTCTATTTGGATCGGTTGAAAGTGTTGTTTTTCCTGTACCACTCAAACCGAAGAATAATGCCGAATCATCATTACTTCCTATATTTGCTGAACAGTGCATAGGCATAACACCTTCTAATGGCAGGTAAAAGTTTAGCGCTGAGAATATTGATTTTTTAATTTCTCCACCATATTCAGTTCCTCCTATAATTGCCATTTTCTTCTCTAAGTTGAGTACAATAAAAACAGGTGAATTCAAACCTAATTCTTTCCAATTCTCAACTTCTGTAGAATAAGCATTTAAGATAGTAAATTCAGGGTTAAACCCTTCTAATTCTTCATCATTAGGACGTATAAACATATTATGTGAAAAATGTCCTTGCCAAGACTTCAAAGTTACTACACGAAGGGGTAATTGGTATCTTTTATCTGCACCAGCAAAACCATCAAAAACAAAAAGTTCTTTACCATTCATTTCCTTCTTTACAGCAGTTTCTAAATCATCAAATGCTTCTTCACTAAGGGGTTGGTTAATTTCACCCCAATCTACAAGATTTTCATTTGATTTATTTTTAACTATAAATCTGTCTTTTGGTGATCTGCCAGTATAAATTCCAGTATTGACAATAACAGTCCCATTATCAGATAGTCTTCCTTCATTTCTCTCTAGTTCTTGTTCTTTCCATTCACTTTGAGAAAGGTTACAATGTACAGCTGATGGTTGAATACCCATCTGCTCTAATTGCTGAAGCATACGGCGTTGGACACAAAACTGTATTTATAAGTGAGGGATGGCATTTAGTACTCCAGTGTTTAGACAGCCACCATCCCTTGGACATAGCTTATTACTCGGGCCGGTGGTCTAGGGGTTATGACGTCGCCCTTACAAGGCGAAGATCGGCGGTTCGATTCCGCCCCGGCCCACCATTCAAGGCGCAAGCAGAAGATGTTAGGACAAAATTTCCTTATAGATGACAATATTGCTAATAAAATTGTCAAATTAGCATCGATAGAAGACGGTGAAAAAATACTTGAAATAGGGCCTGGTAGGGGAATTCTAACCGAATTATTGGCTGATAAAGGAGAATTATTAGCTGTAGAAAAAGATAGATGGCTTGCTGTAGTTCTTAAGCAAAGATTTGCAGATAGGGCTGAAATAGTGGAAGATGATATCCTTAAGTTTGAAGTCCCTGAAATTGATGTTATTGTTGCAAATTTACCATATTCTATTTCTTCTCCTATTCTTTTTAGATTGTTTAATTATAAATGGAAGAGAGCTGTTTTAATGTTCCAAGAAGAATTTGCTAATCGTCTTGTAGCTAGACCTGGGTCAAAGGTCTATGGTCGACTTTCAGTAATGGCTAATCATTATGTCGACACAAGAAAACTTTTCAAAGTTTCCAAAACTGCATTTCAACCACAGCCCAAAATACATTCCCAAGTAGTTCAGTTAGTGCGTCGTAAACCTGATTATGAGTTGGATGATTTTAATACGTTTGAGGAAGTGGTTAGATCTATTTTCACACACCGTAGAAAGAAAATACGTAATTGTCTTAAATTAAATTTTAAGGATATTGAGGTCGACGATTTAGAAAATATGGATGAGCGCGCAGAGGTTCTAAAACCTAGTGAGATTGCAGCTTTGTCCAATACAATATTTGCTAGAAAATCAGAATAATCTTTTGAGAAGTAGCATATCAGTCAAACTTGCTTTGACCTTTAAATCACCAGACATGTAAGCTTTAACTGGCGAAATGTCTCTCTGGATTAGTGCCGATAAAATTTCTGAATTTGCAGTTACTACTAAATCTGCATTCATATCTTCAGTTCTAACAAAATCTTCAATTCTTAAATTTTCTAATTTACTAGAATAAGTATCTCCATCTGAAACACAAATACAGATTGTTCTGTTCTTCCCCTCAATCATTTTAGAGAAGTTGGGTTCACTGTCTATTCTGGAATTGAACTCTATCACTTTTTCATCAAGTAATTTTACTATACTATTATTCATTATTTTCACCGAAGTCATCAAGTGTTTTTACAGGACGTATTCGCTCTAAAGTTTTCCAACTTTCACGAGTCCCAGTAGGCCACTTACCATTATCAGCATAAAAGCTCTTCAAAAACCTTATTGTCCTTTCATCGGAAGGATATCCGCTACCAAAATCTCCAATTTTTTCCTTAAGTTTTTCGATTTCTTTTTCTCTGGTTTCTTTAGCAATTATGGATGCTGCTGCAACAACTTCTATTTTTGCATCCGCTTTGTGCATAGAAATCACGTCAGTATCGTTTTTATTGGTAAGACTTGCCTTAATTTGGCTGCCAAATCGGTGTTCATTAACATCTGCAGCATCTACATACGCTACGTTTGGATTTAGTTTGGAAATAAGCCTTTCAAAAGCTTCACGATTTAATTCATTCAACTTGTTTCTTTTTCTATATTCATCTACTATTTTAGGCTCAATTATTTCCACAGCAAAATTGAATTTTTCCTTAATTAAATTAGCCAATTCCTTTCTTTTTCTTTGTGTCAGCTGTTTTGAATCTTTAATCCCCAAATTTGCTATATCTTTTGCATTATTCACAGCGACAGCAGCAACAACCAAAGGTCCTACTACAGGTCCTTTTCCAGCTTCATCTACACCACAAATCATGTTTCAAGTACTAAGTGGGCCCAGTTACGAGCCATAAAATATATTGCAGCCATTTCTGGCAAGTCAACAACGCTTTCAGGTTTTAGAGTTGCAAGCCCATCCCCCATTGTAACAGGGTGACTGACAATTGATCGTATTTTAACTAAATTATCGCTAAATGCTATTGCATCTTTCATAGGGTCAAATTTTTCCAGTTTCTTAGAATCCATAGTAGTAACTTTTAGTCCCGATCCACCGTGTAAAGAACCTGGCAAACGAATTAGTCTGTGTATGTCTCCTGTTACAGGTTCGTCAGGATGTATTGCAGTTTCTTTTAATGCAAATTTCACAAAATTCTTTTTAGAAAATTCAGGAAGCTTATTGAATGCATCATAATTTTTCATTTTTAGATTTAGTCCATCCTTTGGTATCCCTATTTTTTTTATTTCAACTTTTCTTTTTTCCTTTTCCATCTCTCTTAGATTATCCAATTTGTAATTGATAAATCTAGAAATTATTCCTTGCCAGCCTTTTGAATCATTTTTGGGTAGTTTACTAAAAGGAATATTTTTACGTTCTAAACCTCTTCCACGGATAGGATATTCCTTTGTATATCCTGCGTCAATTAATATTTTATTTAAATCTAAACCTTTACCAGTGAGATAGTCTGCAATTTCTCGTCTTGCACCTGAGGGTAATGTTAGTAATTCAGGAGTTCTTACATGAACGTGATAACCTCTTCCACCACTAAATGTAATCAATAAGTCTTCTTCATTTAATCCAAAATCACCCAATAGAACATCAACTACAAGTCTGTAAGTTTGTTCTCTGATATATTCCATAAGTTTAGAAAATGGTATTTTCCCTTTTTTGACATCCTCCATTTCAGGCAAATGGTCTGCGTCCAAATCAAAAATTAAATCAGCCCCTTGCCATTCTTTGTCAATCATAGTATTTTTGCTAGGATCCTTGTAGTATGCTACAGAATGATAGCAATGAGCAGGCGCGATTCTTGCCAAGTAGGCTTTCACTTCCTTAATAGTGCGAAAGCTCACATGTCGATTCATTATTCCACCTTTCCAACTAAGAAAACCCCATTCTCTTGACGTAAATCTGGGTGGAAGTGTAATATTTGCATTTTTATAATATTCTTGAAATTTATCTCTGAGGTAATCCTTTGTTTTAATAGGCTCAATATCTTTCAACAAGCTCATTCTATTACTCTACACCAGGATTTCTCAGCACCCAATATTCCTTGACTAAACCATCCATTTCTTAATTTTTGTCCTACAGTATATTCCCATGGCTTTCTGGGTAGTTTTTCCGAAAACAGTTTCAATACTTTTTTATTATCTTCTTCATTTTTCCCTTTGATTTCGATATAGGTTATATTGCCTGAGCTAGGTCTTTCACTCCATATATCAACGATAGCAGCAATTTCCTTAATTTCATATCTGTAAACCATTGCAGTTCTTTCAAGTGCTATTACAATAGCAACACTGCTGTATGTTCGGTTGACATTAGTTCTCTTATATTGATATCCTAATTCATCCAATAGGCTTCTGAAAACCGTAGCTGTAGATTTAGGTTCAAAGCAAACAGGTAATTTCACCAAATTATTTCTCCACCAATTGCCGGATAACCAATTTCATATTTTTCCAGCGTTTGTGGATGGATTTCGCCATATTTCAGTGTAGCATTCTCAGTTTTAATTTGAACGCATCTTCCTGGAATAAAAAGCGGATCTTCATGTTCGGTAGTCTCCCCATTTAATTCAATTCTTTTCGATATGATTTCTGCAGTTGCCCTTGCACTGGAAAAAGTAGCCTTACTTGCTAGTTCAATCCATGCTAGTGATGTGCGATTACTATGTTCAAGTACTACCTGTCCAACCTCAAATATTTTTTGGGGTAACTCTCTATGTCTATTGTTTTTCAATAATTCTATGAGATTTGGTAGAATACTTGATCGTAGTATATGGTAGTCTTCAGTAACGGGGTTTGAGACTTCAGCTTCATAGTTGCTTTCCCTTCCTGTGCTTTCATGCAGCATTTTTGTGGATGTAAGTGTAAGAGTTACAACTTCCTGAAATCCAATTCCAAGCATTGTTTCTCTGCAATTATTTTCTAGTTTTCTTGATTCCAGTGCATCTCCGAATCGAGTTTCCTTTGGGAGTTGTTCAGGTAAATTATCATATCCTAAACCTATCGCTACTTCTTCGAGTAAATCTATTGGATGAAGTATGTCTGCTCTATACGCAGGTGCCTTCACATGCCAAGTCCCGTCTTTTAGATCAGGTTCCATAGCACATTTCCTAAACGCTTTAAATATAGCAAAATTTTCAGGATCAAAACCTAGTAAACCTACCAAATAATCATTTTCAATCATATGCGTCTTTGGTTCCATTTGAGGTACTATTATCTTTTCAGTAGGATATCTAATTTCTAATTGCTCAATCTCTCCACCCCTTTCGACTAATGCAGCTGCAACGATATTCAAGCATGCTTCCACAGCATTTTGGTCCAAACCCGTTACATCAATTAGGACTTCTGTGGTTTTATCGGTAATTGTGGTTAATGCACCATTGATTATAGGTGGCATAGATGCAACTTCATCTTTTGAGTCTGTAATTAGAGGATATTCTTTAAAATCTTCCAGAAGATGTGCGTATTCTATTCCTTTAGGATGTTCTTTTAGAATTTCTTCGGGGGTCATTTCATAATCTTTCTGGAGAGGGACAAAAGTAGGTTCATGTGGAGAGCAGGTCGTATAGTTGAATGGCCCTTCTAATTTACCCAAATCGTGAATCCCAATAGAAACCTTATTTCTTTTACGACCAAGTGTTACATGTAATTTTTCTTGGAGTTCCATTAAACATTTTATGGCCGAATCATCAAGTTTAATGCCCCTTACGATACCACCTAAAACACAGGGTCTAATCTCTAAAACATTTGGAGAGACAAGCATATGTGTCGTAGCTGCATTTGTTTTGTAGTCTACAAGGCCCAATTGTTGTTCTGTAAATGCCCTAATAGCTCTTGCAACTCCTTCTGTAGACAGTAAGTCTGGTCTGTCTGGAAAAAATTCAATAATAGCATCCTTTTCATTTATTTCGTCAGGATCAGCACCTATTTGGGAAATAATTTTTGAAAAACTATCAGAATCTAAGGGTTCTTTTAGCATCCGATTTAGGTCATCAAATTCAATATTTATTACAGGCATCTTAAACCCTCATATCATGCCATTATAAGCAAATATCTCGATTAATTTAACTAGTACTACTTGTTACGATTTCTTTCACGTTTCCTACGGCGCATCTTCTTCTTACGCCATTTCCAACGTTGCTTTCCAGCTTTTTTCCAAACTCGAGAACTTCTTTTCATTATTAGGGTGGTCGCACTCGCGCACTGTATATAAAATCAGACCTCCTCAATAATCTAAAGATCGAATAGAGGGTAAGGCTATTTCCTTTTTAACTTTTTTTATCAATTCAGACAAGTCAGAGTGGTCATTTGTTTTTATCCAGATTCTTACTTTTCCAATCTTCATTTTATAGTCACATTTTGCACATTTTTTACTTTTGTAGTCTAAATCAACTCCGCAGACATGTTTGCATTTGGGGCATGAAATAACACCTAACACAGTGCTACATCACATTGAACTAAATAGAATTATCATCGGAAAGTATTATGAAGTGCATCTAATCGCATAGTAATGGATTATCCAGAGTTTCCAAACAGTGACGAGTACACGCCCATTAGTGACATATTGGTAGGTAAATCCAAGACGTCCGTCAAAATTAGAGGATGGATATACAGAACACGTTCTTCAGGTAAATTGGCTTTTGTAGTTGTTAGAGATTCAACAGGTATTGTCCAGTGTACAGTATCTAAGGATAAAGTGGGAGAATCGGATTTCGATGGAGCAAGCAAAGCATTAATCGAATCTTCCGTTATTCTTGAGGGTGAACCTGTAAAGGACGATAGGGCCCCTGGCGGTTGGGAAATAAGAGCAAGTAAATTCGAGGTTTTTCATTTTGCTGAAACTTTCCCTATAACTAAGGATCAGAGTGATGAACATCTTCTGAATAACAGACATTTGTGGTTACGTAGTAGAAATATGGTGGCCGCCCTTAAGATACGTTCAACAGTATTCAAAGCATTTAGAGATTATTGGGGCCGTTTGGAATTTACAGAGATACAATCACCAAGTTTTACTACATCAGCCTGTGAAGGTGGTTCTACACTTTTCAATGTTTCATATGATGATGACAATGAGAAAAGCGGTCAGAAGTTCTATGCACATTTGAGTCAATCTTGGCAACTTTATGCAGAAGCAACAATGTTTGGTTTAGAGAATATATTTACCCTTGCCCCTTCGTTTAGGGCAGAAAAGTCCCGAACTCGTCGTCATTTGACTGAGTTCTGGCATGCTGAAGTTGAATCTGCCTGGCTCCATAATCATCAGATGATGGATTTAGAAGAGGGAATGATTATGCACATTCTCAAAGAGGTATTATCCACTAACAAAGCAGAATTAGAATTTCTTGGAAGAGATATATCAGTTCTAGAAAATATCAAAGCTCCATTTGATAGGATGAAGTATGAAGAAGTTCTTGACAAGTTAAATTCAATGGGTTTTGATTTGTCTTGGGGAGATGATTTTGGTTATAAAGAAGAGAAAGCCCTTACTCAAGATTTGAAATCCCCTCTTTACATCACCAACTTCCCAAAAGAGAAAGGATTCTATCATAGACCCGATCCAAAGGATCCCAAATCATTAGTTTGTCATGATTTATTAGCACCAGAAGGATATGGTGAGATAATTGGTGGAGGTGAGAGAGTTTGGTCACCCGATGAGCTTATTGAAAGAATTAGAGAAGAAGGTTTAGAACCGGAATCTTATGGATGGTATTTAGATATTAGGAAATTTGGCAGTGTCCCTCATTCTGGTTTTGGTCTTGGTATTGATAGAACTGTAAGTTGGATATGTGGTTCAGATCATATTAAGCACGTGATTCCATTCCCACGAACAATGAGAAGAACAACACCTTAGTAAGAATATACGTTTAATTATCTTCGTTTAGTCTGGCAACCAAATCTGCTTTCTTACCAGATACAGGTAATCCTTTTTCTTTCAATGCTTCTTTAAGTTGAGCTACGGTCATTGAATCATAGTCTGCTTTTCTTGGTTCATCATCTTCGGAATCAGAAATTCCATCACCATCTATGTCTCCTGTGCCATCTTCTTCCATAGGCCCTTCGACTTTATCTTCACTTGGTCCAACACCACCAAACTTTTCTAGAGAACGTCCTGCTCTTCTTCGAACATGCGGATCATCATCTGCTAATCCCTCTACCAAAGCTTCTCGAGCTTCACTTGAACCAGCATATCTTCCTAATCCCTTTGCAGCATGCCATCTAGTATATTTGTCGCTATCTCCCATTCCGTCAATCAAATATGGTAAAACTGACATTCTACCAGTTCTTCCAATGGCATCCATAACGCTTCTTCTTGCATAGAAATCACCTTCAGTTAAACCTTCATTAATTAATGGTTCTAATCCCATTTCAGTCATTCCTTGGAATAGGTCCATAGCGGCTTTGTTTACGTAAGAAGCACTACTACCTGCATCTGATTTTCCGTAAAGTTGAATCCATCTTACTAATTCAGTTGCTATAGCTCTTTCATGAGATGGCAACATATCTCTTAGCTTGTTCAGTGCTTCATGTCTAGTCATAAAACGATCATTGCCTAAATCAACAATCAAATCTTCTATTTGGCCGGACATTCCGGTGCTTTGTTCTGCTTCACTATCCATGACAATCCCTTTACCACCTACTAACACTATTTAATATTTAAACATACTGTATGCAGGAATCTGCAATGAGTACAAAAATCATTTCACATAGGGGCCGCACTTCAAAAAATAGTGAAGACAATAGTCTTCAAGCTGTTAGTGATGCAATAGATTTGGGTGTTGATATGGTTGAGGTTGATGTTCGAAGAACTAAGGATTCTCAGATTATATGTTTTCATGATTTAGAAATAGAAGGTATACCTATTGCAAATCTAAACTATTCTGAGATTATAGAGATTAATTCTCAAATTCCGACACTGGAGCAGGTTCTTTGGCATGCTAAAGGTAAAGTTGAGATAGACGTAGAGCTGAAAGAAAGCGGTTATGAGAGAGACGTAATTACTATGGTTTTGGATTACTTTGACTATGATTCTTTTACTATGAAATCATTCAATTTAGATGCTGTAAAATCAATAAAAGAGATTAATCAAAAAATACATACAGGCATGCTTCTTGGTTCAGCTTATAGTTTTAATCAGTTCTTACTTGTTATTAATGAGTGTTTTACTTGCAGTAACTTTAATGAAACAAGAACTGATTTTATCTCACCATATTACAAAATATTTGAAGCCGGATGGCTACTTAGATTTTCCAAAAAACAGATACCCATTCAGGTTTGGACGGTGAACGATAAAGAATTATTGCGTACCCTTATTAACCAGGAAGTTCACTCAATAATAACGGACGTACCAGAGTTAGCTCTTGAAATCAGGGAATCTATATCTAATGCTTAATTTAAAAGAAATACAAGATTTTGCCCCATTTTGTTTATCCTGTTTAGGTCGCACTGTCGGGAAAATAGGTTTTGGCTTAGATAATCGTGAAAGAGGAATTGAGATCATAAATCAGTTAGAGATTCAAGAAGACGTATGTTTGGAGGACAGTCTTATTTCGAATGATGTAGACTGTAAAATATGTGACGGTTTGATTAGTGAGATACCCAATTTTGTAGAATTAGTCTCCTCCTCAATGTCTGAATATTCAATATCCAGTTTCAAGATAGGTACAATAGTTGATAAGGATTTATTATCAAGGGAATCTGATTTTCAATTAGTGTTTGGTGAAAATATTGGAGAATCAATTAAATCACAATTAAATCGTGAAACTGGAATAGGTGTTTGGAAGAATACAAAGATAGAGGCTAAGATAGAAATTCCCGATGCAGTAGCAATTATAGATACCAGTTATGATACGATTGATTTAGAAATCAAATCACTTTTCATAGAGGGTAATTATAATAAATTTGATAGAACAGTACCACAGACACGTTGGCCTTGTGGTAATTGTAAAGGGATAGGATGTAGGAAATGTGACAACACAGGACAGTTATATCCAGATTCGGTTCAATCATTGATTGCTATTTCTTTTAGCAGAGAGAGTTTGTGCACAGAAGATTTGTTTCATGGTATGGGGAGAGAAGATATCGATGCTGCAATGTTAGGTGATGGGCGGCCATTCGTATTAGAATTGAGAATGCCCAAAGTTAGAGACCTTAATCTTGAAGGACTTGAAAAAGAAATTAATGAGGCTAATAAGAATAGAATTAAAGTCAGTAATTTGAGGTTTGTAGATAGGCCCCGAGTGGCTGAATTAAAAAACACGGTTTGCGACAAAAGTTATCGTGTAGATGTTGCAATTTCAGATATAACTTCTATCGAAAGCCTTAAGAAAGGCTCGCAAAGGTTGACGGGCACAGTTATCGAACAGCGGACACCCACACGTGTGTCACATCGTCGAGCTGACTTGGTACGCCCTCGTCTAATCAACAGTGTTGATGTCTTGTCTTTTGAAGACAATATGGCGGAATTGGTAATCAGGGCACAGCACGGCACATACATACGTGAGCTTGTCAGTGGAGACGAAGGCCGTACGGTTCCTAGTCTCTCTTCGTTGATTGATGCTAGTTGCAAGGTGGAAGTTTTGGACGTCCTTAATCTTCATCTTGAAGCCAAAGAGGAAAAAAATGACTAAACGATCCCAAGGATTGAGGAGTGGTTCACGCCATAAACTTTCTCGCCCATCAAGAGAGCGTGGGCTTTCACCAATAACACGTTCATTGCAGACATTTGATGATGGCGATACAGTTAATATTGTGATAGATCCTTCTTATCATAGAGGACAACCACACCATAGATTCCATGGTTTAACTGGTAAAGTAATGAAAATTCAGGGAAAGGCATATGTTATACGCACCCGTGTGGGTAATATGGATAAGGACTTGATAGTCCGTCCCGAGCATTTAAGAAAGGCCAAGTAAAGGAGATAAAATGGAGTTAGAATCACAACCTGAACCAGTTCCACTAGGGGACGTCAAAGAGCTTCTCGAAAAAGAATTAAGTATTAGAGAAAATAGACTCCGGTGTGTTGATTGTGGTCATTTCCAACCAGTCCCAGATGTTGAGCCTGAACCTGTAGTATCCGAAAGTTCTGAAGACGATGAAGAATCAGAGGAACCCGTTGGTCCTACATGTGATTCTTGTGGTTCACAAAGAATGAATTTAATTGAGCAAATACAATATGAACATAAATTAGCTTTAGATCATGTTCGTCTATTGTCACAAAGTAATCCTAAAGAATCTAAGGCCATTATGAAAAAAGTCATTGAGTTAGAACATGTTGATGATTATTATGCTGCAAAGATTGCAGATATTCTACCAATGCATCCAGATGATGTTCGTTCTATATTTGCGAGAGAGCGCTTTTCCTTAGGTCGTGACGAGATTGACTCAATTATTGCTGCTGTTAAGGAGACAACGGGTGCATGATTTATGGAAGATTACGCCTACGTTCTTGATGTATTACCCGAGGGAAGGCCAGATAGTAAACGTCGTTTCCGAAGAGAACCAGTAGTATATGGTTTAGGCATAGAAGAATTCAAAATTTTTGATATGAAGCCTATAACTGGTGCAGCCATAAATATTGGTGACAGATGCTATATTGGTAAAGAAACCGAGGAAAGGACACAGATAGATCATGTCCGTGCTAGAGTTAATTATGTTGAGCTTACCCACACAGCTCAATCTGAGCTTGGTTTTGTATTAGATGAGATAGTAAAAGAAAATGAAGAGAAGTTCATTCAATTTTTTAATCATGCAGGTCCAATTTCACGTAGATATCATTCTCTTGAATTAATACCAGGCCTTGGTAAGAAAACAATGAACTTAATTGTTAGTAATAGGCCATACAGTAATTTTAAGGAAATGGAAGAAAAGATTCCTAATTTTAGGAGTCCTGAAAAATATATATCACAAAGAATTGAGAGTGAGATTAAAGAAAGCGATCAGAAATATCGTCTATTTGTTAGATAATTAAACAGCATACGTATACTGTATTGCACCAGCTATTCTCATTCTAACATATGAATCACCAGACAAAGCAATTTCAAAAGTCCAATTCCCACTATTTCCTTCAACACTTCCCATTTCACTTTTTGTAACTCCTGGGCTAAAAGTTTCAAAAAGGACTTCAGTTCCTAAGTGATCTTTTAATGTTAATTCACCACTGCCTGAACCTCCTGTATTTGATTCTAAAAAGTAAAGTATATAATTCCAATTACCGTATCTTTCATGGCCTTCACTAACGTACACTGTATCGTATACTTCTAAATCCGGCCCCTCAAATTCTTTATCATATAGATCCCCTCCTCTACAAAAGTAGGAATTACCTGTGAATCCCGTTCCATAATTTGCTAATTCCATAGTAAGAACAGATTCACCATTTGAGTTAGTAAATTCAAAATATGAAAACCATCTAGCTTCTTGACTAAAAATGTAATTTATTCTTGCACCATTATCACTTACTGCAGAAATTTCAGCCATTCCATTTTGAATATCTATTACACTAGCCACGAATTCATTCTCTCCATAAAGACTGAAGGACCAACTTTTGCTAGTTTTCAGAGGAAAATCAATTATTTTCTGTGGTTGGTTATTTTCATATACTGAATAATCAGACATTTGAACACGACCTAAGGCAGGATTATGATTTAGAACTGCATGTCTTTTTGCATCTTCTAGAGACCCTGCACCCATGTAATAATCAGTCGCATCATTATCAATCGCTACAACCATTGTTGTTGAAATGTCTAAATTAGCTGTTTTTACGCTGTACTCCCAAAAATCACTCTTTGTCCAATTTGGAGAATATATTGAAATTTCATCATTATTATTTGTAAACCCATCACTTAAGCATCCACTTAGTGTTGAACCTAAAAAAAGTGAGACCAGACACAAGGTGAATGCTTTATTCATCAATTGTTTAGATAGCCCTGATATTTTATAGTTCGCTATGACCTTTCAGTTTCAAATATTCTCTGGCTTCAGAAATAGTGTAAAATGAGCCAGTTATCAATGTTTTATAATGTTTTGAGTATTCCATAGCCTGTTTTACATTATTGAATTTTTTATAATTATATCCTAAATTTTGGCATATCGTAGCCAATTCATCCGAGCTTGCAGATCGTTCAGTTTCTAGATTACATACCAGTATTTCACACTTTTTTGGTAAGCAATTGATTATATTTTTAATATCTTTATCTTTCATCATACCTATAATAATCTTATCATAATCTTTATTCTGAGAAATCAAATATTGTACTGCCTGTGTATTATGTGCAGTATCTAGGACAAAATTGTTTATTTTTTCATATCGTCCAGGTATTTTTATTATTTCTATAGGCTGTTTTACTTTTATTATATTCATTGTCTCTTCAATCCATTTTTTAATATCATCACAATGTACAAGACTTTGGCATTTAGGAATATATTTGTGATATTTTTCTCCCCATCCTGTAATTACTATACTCTTCTGCCTCACTATTTTGGCTTTTGTTACTGCAATTCCTTCTAATTCACTACCTAAATAATTTATATGATCTATACCTAAAGTCGTCAAAATTGCAATATCTGCATCACCAATGTTCACAGCATCCCATTCTCCCCCTAGTCCTACTTCCATTATGGCATAAGCTACATTTTTGGTGTAGAAGTATTGGTATGCAGCTGCAGTTAATATTTCGAAATATGTAGCCTCAATTTTATTTTCATTGATGATATCCTTTAGTAAATATAGGATATCTGTAAATTCTTCTATACTTATTATTTCTTCCCCTATCCTAATCCTTTCCCTCACAGAATGTATGTGTGGTGAAGTAAAACAACCTATTCTAAATCCGTTCTTTGTAAGGTTATGATTTAAGTTAAAACAGGTACTTCCTTTTGCATTGGTACCCCCAATTACAATCAATTTCAACTTTTTTTGAGGATTTCCTAGTATATTCATTAACTTAGCAATTCTTTCAAGTCCTGGAACTATTTTGTTTTGGTTTAGTGAATCAAGCCATTTTACAGCATCTGAATATTTTTTTTCTGCACGATGCATATATAAATGATTATTCAATAGACTCCCATTCAACAGTATCAGGAGTTACTATTCCTTGATCATTTAAAATGCTTCTGAAAGTATCTGGTGAAACAGTTGCAATTTCAGCTCCTTTTGTTAATGTGGCCTTGCCTTTTTTGTACATTTCTACGGCTGATGCATGTCTAAGATGATTTTTCTTTTCAATCAAAAATCTTAAAGCTTCTTTTACAACATCAGAACGGCTGCTAAAGTGCCCTGAATCGACGAGAGCCTCTATCTGTAAGACTAGTATGGGTGGTAGGGAATATGAGCTACTCATGTAGTAATAATTAGCAACTATTATTAATAATTATTCACTAAGCTTTATAACCTACGTTCTGGTGAAAATGATAGGTATAGCAATGAGTTTGAACCGTAACAAATGGCTTGTGAACACTCTAGCATTAGTGCTAGTATGTGTAGGTTTTCTTCTAATTTCAGGTGAGGCGTCTGCAGTTGATGATTATGATCATACAATGACGTTTACACCCAGCACTCAGAACGGAGATCCAGAACAACTAGTTCAATTTGCAATTACTATTGAGAATACTGGTGATAAGGATGATACTTATGACATGTCAGTCAGTAACTCTACTGTTCCTACAGGATTCACTGCTTATATTATTCCAACTGAATTATCGGTTGATGATGGAGATCAAGGCACAGCTACTTTGTTTGTTAAAATAGCTAATAGGACAACTAGCACAGCAAAGGCAGGTGAAACTGCACAGATTAGTTTCAAGTCTAAATCACAACACATAAGTGATGGTGGTAAGACTAAAACTCAGACTGCAGGTATAATTGTAAATCAGGTTTATGGAACTACAATTATAGCAATTGAGGGAGAACAGAACGTTAATCCGAATGAGAATGTCAAATATCACATTACAGTCAAGAACACAGGAGGTAATGATGATGACAGTGTAACAATTTCATTCAGTGCTAACGGTGTCGATCAATGGGATATAACTCCACAACCATCGACTTTGACGCTTGACATTGACGAAACAGGTCATTTCAATCTTTCAGTAACTCCAGATATCGAAGCTATTGCAGGTTTGAAGAGTATTTCAGTAATTGCTACCTCAGGTGATGATACAACAAAGTCATCTACTTCAATAACAGTGAAAGTGAATCAACTTCCAGCTCTTCAAGTTGATAAGGTTGGGTCAAGTTCAAAAGATGTTGAAGCAGGTAAGCGTGTTTACTATTCGTTTGAAGTTACTAACAAAGGTAATGCTGTAGATACATTCAACCTCGCAGTTGATACGTCATCATTACCAACTGGTTGGGATGCTTCATTGGATCAGGATAAAATCAGTAATCTTGGTGTTGATGAGAATATCACGCTAACGGATGTATTAGTTGTCAAAGCACCCGATGATGCTGCTGCAGATATTGAGACTAGTATAATTGTTACAATTTTATCTGATTTTAACTCATCCGTTAATTCGACTTATACTTCTAGGTCCACCGTTTTACAAAATTACGAACCTAAGGTGAATATAATTACTGAAGATACTATGTCTGCTAAACCCGAAGAGCAAGTAAATTTTACGCTTAGAATTGTAAATGATGGTAATGGTGAAGATGATATTACTTTGTCTTTAGGTGGGAATTCTAGTTGGGGACAGCTTGGAAGTTCAGCATTCACACTTGCAGCCGGTGCAAATGAGACTACAACATTGCGTGTAACTCCGCCTAAGGATACTGAAGCAAATCCAGGGTATATTTTGATAGTCAAAGCAATTTCTGAAGATAGTACAACTATGAATACTAGAAATATATACATAAATGTACAGCAAATTTACGAGGTTTCTGTACAGGTTACTGGCGATAATTCAAAGAAGGGAGATCCAGGCGATGAATTAAGTTATGAGATTCTCGTCAAGAATAAAGGTAATGGGGATGATACATTTTCTTTGGAATTGGAAGGTGAAAAATCAGATTGGGGCTATATCATCGATGAAGTTGAATTGACAAGCGGTGAGAGTACTACAGTCAATCTAACAGTTAGCATTGATGATGATGCAACTGTTGGAGACAATGACATAGTTGTTCGAGGTACCTCTGAAGGTGATTCGAGCGTTAATGATACCGGTACAGTCAAGGTAACGGTTAACAAACAGTTCAAAGTAGATGTGATAGTATCATCCATGAGTGGTGATCCAGGTTCAACAATAGTTTATGCAGTCAGAATTCAAAATGAAGGAACCGGTGATGATACCTTCTCAGTTTCTGTAGATGATTATCCAGAGGGCTGGTCTGTAGATCCAGTATCATTCCAAGTAGAAGATGTTCCTGCAGGCGGTGAGGAAATTGTGAATCTGAGTGTATCCATACGTTCAGGTGAAGATAATAAGGCGTTTACTATTAATCTTACAGCATCTTCAGACGAAGCTCGTAAGGAGAATCCACCAAAGTACGTTAACAAGACTGTTAGTGTAATTACTACTGTAAACCAAGAGTATTGGATTGAGTTTGATTTAGATTCTCCAGGTGACATAAATGTAGACGCTACTGTTGGAATTCCAACTTCAGTAAGCTTTGATGTTGTCAACAAAGGTACTGGTGATGATGTTGTTTCTTTGACAGCTACAGCACCAGATGGATGGACTTCAGTTTCATTCAGTAGTAACTATGTTAGTATTTCAGAAGCAGGGCAAGAAGAGGTATCCTTGTTTATCACAGTTCCTGAGGATACAGCTGATCAAGTTTATGATATAGTAGTGACTGGCGTATCGGATTGTGCTTCTTGCGATGAAGAGGGCGCTAAATCCAATTACGAACTTACTTTCAAGGTTGATGTTACGTTGGCTAGAGGCGTTGAAGTAAATGCAGATGTTACGTCTGTTTCTAAACTTCCTGGAACTATAGCAAACTTTACAGTTGATCTTAAAAATGTAGGGGATGGGCAAGACACAATACTTATATCTATATTAGATGATGATTTGTCTTGGGCGTCATTAAATCGAACTACAGTTTCATTAAATAAGGAGCGAACAGGTTCAGTCACGGTTTCAGTTGTTCTACCAGTTTATGATTTGGCTAATCTTACAACTCAGGAAAGAACAGCTTTACAGGGTACTAATTACGAAATTACAATAAAAGCCAAGTCAGCCGGTGACTTATCACAAAGTGAGACTGTTGATTTGACTACAGTGATTGGACAGATATATGGTACTAAAATTGAAATAATTGGAGACAGTAGCGTAATCTCTTATCCATCCACCGAAACGGATGAGGAAGAGAGAACAGAGAAATTTACTTTCAAATTGACCAATACAGGTAATAAACAGGATTCGATTGATGAGAATATTATAGCAACAACCTATCCTGATGAATGGGAAGTTGCATTGTACCAGACATCTTCTTGTTCTTCGTCATTTAGTGGTAGTGTTGGAGCAGGTCAATCTAAATATCTTTACTTGTGTGCCACACCAGATCAGGATTCAGATATTGGTAATTATACAATTTTAACTGAGTTCTCACCAGGTGGTGGAACTGAACCAGCTGAAACAGTATCCGTATCATTAGAAGTAGCATCACCTAGAAGAGAGCTAACTGCTACAGCGATTGACACATCTCAAGAAATTTATCCTGAATATGAGGGTAGTACTTCGCAAAACAGCGTTAAATTTAAGGTCAAAATAGATAACACTGGCTCGAACCTCGATACTTTCATACCAGAGATAGAAAGTAATTTGGAGGAGGATTGGTCAGTTACATTCTGGCAAGATAGTTCTAAGACACAGTCTTGGCCAACTGCAGGGGTAGAAGTAGAGGATGGAGAGTTGGATGACTTATGGGTATTTGTAGAAGTTGACGATGAGGCCGATGAGGGCAATGAGACCATAGAGATCTCAATACGCGATGAAGAAGATGATCCTAATGCACGTGCTGAGGTTACTCTAACAGTTGTTGTCCAAAGACCCGAAATTACAATCAGTACAGCCAATATAGTATTGGAAATTGATGGTGAAGTAGGTAATGCCACTACTGTAAAAGAGGAAGACCAAGTTGTTGTGTTAGTTACTGCTGAAAATACAGGTAATGCAGATGCAGACGATGTCCGTATTGAGGTTTTCTATTATCCTAAGAAATCACCCGAAACTCAAAATGAAATTGATGCATTGTTGATAGCAGGTTTTGAGATGGATGAAGGAAAGAACACTTACATCAGGACGCTTTATGATAAGACAACTAATATTAATTCAAAAGGTGAAAAAACTATTGCTTCAGATGATTGGTTTATTGAGGGTGGAGAATGGTATGTTGAGGCACGTTTAGATTATGATGAGGATAACGATAATGGAGAGATACTTGAGCCTAATGAAAACAATAATGATGCACGTTATTCCGAGCTATTAAGAGTAAAACCTGATCTTGCTATAGATGCAATGAGAGTAGATACCAAATATGCAGGAACTAGTGCTCAGGCACCAAATATTGATGATATTGTAACCTTTACTATTACTGTAAGTAATAATGGAGCAGCTGACGTAAAGGGTGCTCGCTTGTATATTACGGCAGATACCAGTGAAGACAACGTGATTCTTGAAGAGCGTGGACCTAATGACTATGTTGATTTTGATATAGATGCTGGCGAAACAACAGATCAGAGATTCCGTTGGAAGGGAGCTGAAGAGGAATGGAGCGCTTTCAGAGCTGAAGTCAATCCAGTTTGTGATGACTATAATATAGGATTCGAGTGTGAAAGTGAAGGAGATGGTTTTTCCGGGGATACAGATCGTATGTTTGACGAATTAGGCCGTTACGCTGACAATGAGTATCCACGCTCAGGTATATTCGAACAAAGCAGCAAAGAAGTCAAGTTTGAGATATTACCCGATTTCAGAATTAAGAAAGTTGCAATGGATCCACGTAATCCTGAAGTTGGCGAAAGTGTCGAGATAACTGTTACTATAGAGAATATAGGTAATGCAGATTGGGATATAACCAAGGCAACTCAAAAAGGAAAACAGTTAATTGTAGAATTCGAGGATGGTACTGGTAATAAAGAATCAGTAACAGTAGGTAAGACAATCAATAAAGGGGATTCAATCGAAGTAGTATTGCCTTCTTGGATAGTTCCAAATGAAGACAACACGGATGAACTTGATTTAACTTATACTCTTGAAACAGGAAGTGGTGATCAGGAGATAAAACAATGTAATACTTGTGATGAAACCATTTTAGGAGGAGGTACAGAAAATGATGAGTACACGCAAACCATGCCTCTGGTATTATCTGCAGTTCTTGGAGAAATTGAATTTATTAACACTTTGACCGAAAGAGAGTTGATTAAGGGAGTACCACTACTCTGGCCATTCTTAGCAGGAGTTGGACTAGTAATTATGATGGTTGCAATTCCGATTGTTAGGAGAAGGCGTTCTCGTGCAGCAAGACTCGCAGCAAGAGAAGCAGCAAGAGAAGCAGGCGAACCATTAGATGATGAGGAAGCAGATGAAGAAGCTGCAGCACCAGCAAAGATAGGAGTTGTCATAGTTTCGACTGTAGACGGCAAGACTGCTAATGTCAAAGTACCTTCTAATATGCCTGTGAACAAACTATTACAGAACTGTATAGACAAGTTCCAATTACCACATTCTAATTTTGCAGTTATGCTCAATGGAGCGCCAGTAGATGTTAATTTATCATTAGCAGATGCAGGCTTGACAGACGGCTGCCAAATAGATTTAGTCCCCCTTGAGTAATAAGGCATAATGCTTGATGCATTAGTCATAGGAGCAGGCCCCAGCGGGTCTAGAACGGCTTGGAATCTAGCGCAAGCTGGTTATTCTACAGCCTTAATCGAAGAGCATGAAAGAGTTGGGGAACCTTGCCAGTGTGCTGGTTTGATTACACCTCGTACATTTGATTATTTAGGTTATAAACGCCCCATTCTTCAGGAAATGAACGGTGCTAGACTGTGGGGTCCTAATGATTCATTCTTAGATTTCCAGGCTTCTGAGACTAAGGCTTTAGTGATTGATAGACCTGATCTTGATAGATCTATTGCCAATAAGGCCGTCGAAGCGGGTGT
>MIZB01000334.1_pt1 | contig 20187 bp, 23 predicted proteins | sample 888171 | NCBI WGS metagenome assembly MIZB01 (sample SAMN05440186, study PRJNA335308) | marine metagenome | isolation source: marine water
CGGAATAAATACTACAACAAAATATGAGCCCTATGCGGCAGGTAAGAAACGTAATATTGGAGTAGAATTGGCAAAAGGTGAAATTATTGCCTTTACTGACGACGATACAATACTCAAAGAAGACTGGCTTAATAATGCAGTAAAACATCTTAATGATAATACAAAATATGTAGGAGTTGGAGGGCCAAACTTTACTCCAAGAGAAGGGTTACCATTTGCTAAGGCCGTGGGAAGAATATTTGGCTCAAAATTTCTTTTCTCATTTAGGTATACTATAGGACATGCAAAACCAAAAGAAATTGAGCATAATCCAACTTGTAATTATATTATAAAAAAAGAAGTATTTAAAACTGTTAAATTTCATAACACTCTATGGCCTGGCGAAGATGCAGAATTCGACATTAGATTAATAAAAAATGGATTTAAAATTTTATACGCACCTAATGTTGTTGTCTGGCATCACCGAAGATCTAGGCCATTACCTTTTCTTAAACAAATGTTCAATTATGGTAAAACAAGAGCTCAAGTAACAAGAATGCACCCTGATAGTTTCGATATAAGGTATTTTGCATTCATCAGCGCTTTCTTTTTTTTAATAGCTTTATATTCAATTTCATTTGCAAAAATAGAATTGCCTTTGGCTGGAAAAGTTGATTTGATAATACCTGTAGTACTAAATTTAGCTTATTTTGGTATTATTTCTGCAGCAGGTATCCTAGTCGGTTTACAGACTAGAAAGATAAAACAAGGACTTTACGCCCCACTTGTTTTGTTTATACAGCATTTTGGTTTTTCAATCGGTTTACTGTATGGTTTTATTAAAAAACCATAAAGGAAACTTTTTACAAGGGCTCGATTTGGGACAATGTGGATTTAGACTACGAAAAGCTATTGGAAAGAGCAAGAGAGGGCATAGAAGAGGTGACTGAAAGCTCTGAACGATTTATCCCTCCCGTACCTGAAATTCTGTACGAAGGAAGCAAAAAAACAATCATACGTAATTTTACGGAAATAATAGATATCTTAAGGAGAGAAGAGAATCATTTGTATAAATTTCTTCTTCAAGAGCTAGGAACTGCCGGATCTATAGATAACAGGAGATTAGTTCTACAAGGAAGAGTCCCTGAGAAAAAAATTAAGGAACGTGTTAAATTATACATTGACACTTTTGTAATTTGCCAGGAATGTAATAGGCCAGATACTGACTTTAGTAAAAGAGGAAGAACTTTAATACTAGATTGTCAAGCTTGTGGAGGAAAAAGACCAATAAGAACAAAACTTATTACTTAAAATAAATTTAAAATAAAAATGGAAAAAATTCAAAGTATCTCTATAGCTCTAGCTTTTCTAGCTGTTTGTTTCAGCGGATGCCTTGATAATAATGATGAATCCGAAAAAAATACACCTCCTGAAGCTTTAATTATGATGCCAAGACAAGCCGACACAGTGGAAGCAGGAAAGCCTTTCTCTATAGACGGGTCTGCATCTAAAGATGCTGATGGTGATGAATTACAATACAGATGGACTCTCTCTGGATTAGGAAGTCCAATTGATTTAAGTACAAAAGTATCTGATACCGTTATTATTGATACCCCAGGAAAAGATTTAGTTCTAACATTACTTGTTCAAGATTCTGGTGGACTAACTGGACAAGACATTGTAGTAATAACTGTGGAGCCTGGCAATAGGCCACCAACTGCCACTATAACAACACCAAGTAACGGCGGAGCATATTCTGAAGGAAGTGAAATTGTATTTAATGGACTAGCAAGTAGTGATCCTGATAATGATTTCTTAACTTATACATGGGATCTTTCGGAAGCTGGTGGGCCAAGTTATACTGCATCAAAACAGAATAAATTTTCTTTAGATTTAAGCGAAGGCCAATATTCCATTAGCTTAACCGTAGAAGATCCTGACGGAGAACTTAGTACTGCTACACATTCATTTACAGTTACAAATTTGCCTCCAATTTCAAAAATTAAAAGTGATGTAGACTCAGTATTTGTTAATGAAAAAATTAAGTTTTCAGGAGAGGAGTCCTATGACCCTGAGGGTGGAGCCTTAGATTTCTTATGGAATTTCGGCGATAATAAAACATCATCTCTAAAATCTCCAGAATATAGCTGGGATTTGCCAGGGAATTTTGTTGTTTCTCTTACTGTTGAAGATGGTGAGGGTCAAGAAACTACTTCAACAAAAGATATTGAAGTCAAATCATTGGGTCCTGTTGCTAGTTTTACTTTTTCTTCAGGTGAAAAAATAAGAGCTAATAGCAATGTAACACTGGACGCAAGCGACTCATCGGCATTAGGCGCTCCAATAAAGGAATACAAATGGAATTTTGGAAATGGTGAAGAAACAACCTCTAACGAGTCTAGTACCGAATACTCATGGAGCTCAGGAGGATACTACAATGTTACTCTAATGGTTGTAGATGAGGATGGAGAAATAGGAGAAATAACCAAAAAATTACAAGTGGTTCCTGAAGACTATGCAGATGAAGGACAAGGGAATGAATTAGTTGATGGTAATGAAGATACAGTTAGTTACAATCTACCTGTCCAAATCTTTGTATCCTCTTTACAAATTGAATTCACAGATGTCGGTTGTGTTGGATTAGGAGGAACACTGAACTACGTTATTACATTACAAGATTCAGACGGAAGTCAAATTGCTGAGGAGAATGGTAACGTTGCCTGTGGTGAAAGTGAAAGCTGGAGTGAAACTATATCTGATGATGATAATTCAATGAGTATAGGGGATTACCAACTTGCAATAGAGCTGACTAATGGTGGAACTCCAGTTCAGGCAAACTGGAATTATCTTTTTGAAATAACCTATAATTTTTAAATTTTTATTGAAAAAGATACCGTATTCTTCTTTCTCAAAAGTAAATCTTTAAGTCTAATTATTTTTGGATTTAATGAAGACAATTTTGTCTTCATACCGTCTACATGGCCTTCTCCTACTATTGCTACTATTCTACTTTCATGGTTATTTCTTAATAGTTTTACTAAATTCTTTGACATATAAGTGTCTCTTCTATCTATCAAGTGAGATTTAATTACAGGATAATTAACTGAAAAATCATCCAATTCTTTAGTAAAATCTCCAGAATCCATGCTATCTCCAAAATTCATATCACTTCGGCCTATGAAAGAAAATATACTATCCTTGATTATCCTCCAGAATTCAATCCAAGGCATATTCCTCCATGCATCCATTATTGTAGGTAATATTGGCCGATCTATCAATTTGATATCTGAACCTAACAATCTTGCAATATTTCCTGCAACCAACATTTCAGAACCTGGAGAACTACCGAAAGACTCGCCCAAATGCTTTTGAATACGTGATAAAAATCTTAGAATAATAGGGCCTTCTGAACTCTGAGATTTAGTTTGCAAAGCAAGCCATCTGTCTCTGTCTAATTCTAAGGCAACGCAAGTAGGGTCAAAATCTCTTATAAATCCTTCAAGAGGCACTGATAAATCTATTACATGAGCTGTTCCGATTATCATTAATGAGGGCATAATTACTATGATTAGGGCAGTATACATATTAAATAACAATGCTCGCTGATAAACTATGTTCAGTTCAAAAGAAGACCCTGATGCACCGTCAAAATGTCCCTATTGTAACAAGGATATTGGTGTAGATGGAAACACATACCGATTCCAAGTAGTAGATTTTACTGCCGAAACTTCTGGTAATCAGAGAACTGCTGGAAGAGTTATTGCAGTATCTTGTTCAAATTGTAAGAAAGTCCTAGGGTTTGTAAATCAATAGACTTATTTCAAAAAAATAATTAAAAACATTAGCGTTGCAACGGCCTCAAAAGTTGCTAAGATTATGGAACCTTTTGCAACTGTGTGATACGTAGGTTGCGAGGTAATTGGCAAATAGACATAATGAACTATTATTTCTAAAATCAAGAGCCATCCCGTCCAAATGAATAATTCATAATTCCAAGGGAAAATTTCAAAATAACCTGAAAACAATAAAAGTAAGACTCCACATATTGTAAAAAACCAAGATAATTTCATAGTAAACTCAGCCCCAAATCTTGTTGCGAAAGTCTCTACTCCAAAACTTCTGTCAAACTCAACATCAATAGCCATAGTTGGGCTGTAAAGTGCCAATAGATAACAGACTGTTGATAAGAAAAACAGCCTTGGAAATTCAACAAGAGGCTGTTCTATTGACCATGCCGCCAAAGGAATCAGAAAACCTAAGCTTATTCCATTACTCAATAAATCTAAACCTGGCCGTGACTTAAATCTAAATGGCTCCATATTGTATACAAAAGATATCACTGTCAAACCCAAAATGCAATACACGAACTCAAAATTAAACTTTAATGATAATACTATACAAGATACTTGTAAAATCCAAAATAAAATCCAAGAAGTTCTCAAGCCGATAGAACCTCGAACAAGTAAGCTAAATTCTTTTCGAGGATTTTTCTTATCTAGATCAATATCACAAATATGATTCAAAACAAAAGTGGAAGAAGTAAGTAGAGCTATGATAAGAAATCCATAAAATAGATCAAAACTATATAATTCTCTAGAAGAAATTACATAACCAATGAAAAAGGGAGTGAAGCCAACCATCCAAAATTCAAACCCGATAAATCTTAGCCAAGTAAGTCTTGTAAATATCTTATTATTGATTAGACGTTCAAAAGTTAAATTTGTCATTTTTGTATATTTGTGCTAGGAGCCCAACCTTAATATCTTTAGGCTGCATAATAAGATATGAGTAATGATTTTGAATATGCGCACAATAACAAAAATGTAATTTGGATGTCACAAAATACTAACCATTTACCTACACACGGCGCTATCCAAGACGCAATAAAGAAGTCTGCTGATGAAAGAGAATATACCAAATATCCCCTAGCCTCGGGCTTTCCCAAATTAAAAGAACTAATTTTAGAAGATTTAAATCTACCTGACCAGGATTTACACATCACTAACGGAGGTACAGAGGCCCTCTACTGCTTAATGAGACATATACAACCTAAAGGAAGTGAAATGATAACTTCGGATCCGTCATATTTTGTAGTTCATAAGTTTGCTAAATTAGGAGGTGCTAAATGTACAGACATACCCATTTATCATGGAAATTACAGATTCGATATAGAAGATATTAAGGAAGCTATCAATTCAAATACTAAATCTATTTTTTTAATTGATCCAATAAATCCATTGGGCAGTACATACCCTAAAGAAGAAAAAAAAGCCATATGTGACCTGGCTGAAGATCATAAATTTTGGATAATTGACGATATTACCTATTGCGATTTTGCGCCTAATCATGTTTTAGCTGCTGATATTTTACCTGAGAGAACAATTACTGGTTATTCTGTATCAAAGAATTGCGGACTTGCCGGATTAAGAGTTGGTTCACTTGTAGGACCTAAAGAATTTATATCCGAGGTTCGAGGGACAATGGTATCTGATTTAGGAATAAATGTTGTAGGTCAAAGAGCTGCGATTGCAGCTCTAGAAACTAAGAAAGATTGGTTACCTGGCATGCTAGAAACTGCAAGAAGGAATCAAGAAATAATAAAAAAAGCTGTTGATAAAGTTGAAGGGGCATCACTGCCAGTTTATCCTTCAGCCGCTAGCATGATGGTTATTGATATTTCAGAACATAAAGCTAATCCTCAAACTGTACAGGACAAATTGTTGTATGAAAATGATATTTTTGTAAGAGCTGGAAATTATGTTTCAACTAGATTTGGAGAAAGATTCATACGTGTTTCGTTTTCTATACCAACTCCTGAAGTTGAAAAATTTGCCGAAGCTTTTCCAAAAGTTATGGAAGAATTAAATATCTAAATTAGCTACAGCTGTAGCATTTGCTTCGATATATTCTCTTCTTGGTTGAACATCATCACCCATAAGCTCGACAAATGCTTTATCTGCTAGTTCAGCATCTTCAATCTCAACTTTTAGCAAAGTTCTTTTTGAAGGATCCATCGTAGTGTCCCACAATTGTATTGCATTCATTTCACCAAGCCCCTTGTATCGTTGAACTGCAGCTCCAGAACCATAATCAGCCAATAATCTTTCTAATTGAACATCGTCGTAAGCATATGACATCTTTTTACCCTTACTAACTTTATACAAAGGTGGTTGAGCAACATATACATATCCTGCATCAATCAAACCTTTCATGTGTCTGTACAAGAAAGTCAATAACAATGTACGAATATGGGCTCCATCGACATCTGCATCAGTCATTATTATTAATTTATGATAGCGAGCTTTCCCGAGCTCGAATTCATCTTCTTCTTCTACACCAGTTATGCTACATCCCATTGCTGTGATTAAGGCCATAACTTCATTGTTCGCTAAAATTTTATCAATTCTTGATTTTTCAACATTCAAAATTTTACCTCGCAGTGGTAAAATTGCTTGCGTAGCCCTATCTCTACCTTGTTTAGCAGTTCCACCTGCTGAATCTCCTTCCACTATGAATAATTCTGATTCAGAGGGATCTTTACTTTGACAATCTGCCAATTTACCAGGTAAGCCTCCACCTTCCAAAATTCCTTTACGTCTAGTTAAGTCTCTTGCCTTTTTTGCAGCCTCACGAGCCTGGAATGCTTGTATACATTTGGAAATGATTATCTGAGTGTCTGAAGGATTCTCTGCAAAATAATTCGATAAAGCTTCTGTCATGATTTTATCAACGATCCCTTTAACTTCTGAATTACCTAATTTCGTCTTAGTCTGACCTTCGAACTGAGGGTCAGGTACTTTGATTGATAAAATCGCAGTTAGACCTTCTCTAACATCATTGCCTTCCAATGCGGAATCTTTTTCTTTTAACTGCTTTCTTTTCCTAGCTACACTATTAATTGTACGTGTTAAAGCTGTTTTCAATCCTGACAAGTGTGTTCCACCCTCACGAGTTGCAATATTATTTGTAAAAGTGTGTATGTTTTCTCTAAATGCTGAAGTCCACTGCAACGCAGCTTCTACTTGAATTTGATCTTTTTCCCCAGTAACAAACATAGGATTTGACATTAGAGAGGTCTTACCCTTGTTCAAGAACTTAACGTATTCTGAAATACCACCTTCATAGAAAAACTTATCTGATTTTCCATTCTCTATTTCCTCTCTTAAATTTATAGTGATTCCTGCATTAAGATAGGCTAATTCTCTGAGTCTATACCTTAATATTTGGTAATCAAAATCTACGGTCTCAAAGATTGTTTCATCTGGAGTGAATCTAACGCATGTTCCATTTTTATCGCTGTCACCTAACCTTTTCAAATCTGAATCTAAATTACCTCTTCTGTAAGTTTGAGTGTATGAGCCGCCATCTCTATGAATCTCTACAGATGCTTTAACTGATAGGGCATTAACAACTGAAACTCCAACTCCGTGAAGACCTCCTGAAACTTTGTAGGTATCACTATCAAATTTTCCTCCTGCATGAAGTTTAGTCATGACTATTTCTACTGCAGGAACCTTATAGACTGGGTGAGGATCTATGGGAATACCTCTTCCGTTATCTGTTACTGAGCATGATCCATCTGTATGTAATACAACATCAATAGAATCGCAATGACCATTCATTGCTTCATCAACTGAATTATCTACTACTTCGTAAACTAAGTGATGCAAGCCAGCCTCGCTTGTTGAGCCTATGTACATTGAAGGTCGTTTACGTACTGCTTCTAACCCTTCTAATACTTGAATCTGATCTGCTTTATAATCCTCTGAGTTTTTTGGCATAATAATATTCTTTGCATAGATAGAAAAGGGCTTTTAAGTGTACCTCACAAATACTTAAGATATTAGCAATTTACAGCGTTTTTCGACCCGGACGCCAACCAGCGGGACAGGACTTCCCAGATTGCAGTGCTTGTAACGTTCTTACTGTTTCATCAACACTGCGTCCAATCCAAGTGGGATTTACAGCCATTGACATCAAAATTCCTTCATCGTTGATTATGAAAGTGCCCCTTAATGCCTGGCCTAAAGAACGCTGGAGAACCCCATATGAAGTAGAAATTCTAAGAGAGGGATCTGCCATTAAAGGATATGATAATTTATCAATCCCTCCTTTTGTTCGTGGCTTTTCCATCCAAGCCTTGTGTGAGTTCTTTGAATCTGTAGAACATCCAATTAAAACGCAATTAGCCCTTTCAAAATCCTTTATCCTACGATTAAATGAGTGAATTTCAGTAGGACATAAATCAGAAAAATCTCTTGCATAGAAAAAAATAACTGCCCACTTTTTTTCATCAATTATTTTATTTAGAGATATTTTATCGAAAAATATTTGTTTTTTACGAGGGTCGAATCTTACTACATCTGCTTCAAAGAGTGGAGCTGGTTTACCTAATCTGGGGAATGAATTTGACAAAATATAACCTTATCAAAAGCATTTGGACAAAATGTATAAAGTTATGCCCAAAAATAAGGACTTAAAGTTCCAAATTTGATCAATTATCAGAAAAAATTAATCAAAAAATGATTTTATTGAGGAAATTACTTCAAAAACATCTGAATCTGAAAGAGCTGGATGTACTGGTAAACTCAAAACTTCTTTAACCAAAATTTCCGCATTAGGGCAACTTGATTGGTACTCTTTCATGGAAGAGTAAGTATACAATAAGCTAGGATAATATATTCCCGTATTTATCTTTCTTTCCAGTAAAAATTCTCTTAACTCATCCCTCTTGTCAGAGCGAATAGTATATTGATGAAAAACATGTCCTCTTCTATTTTTTGGAGTAATCACTAAGTCAGAAAGTTCAGAATTATATCTTTCAGCTATTTCTCTGCGCCTAGCATTAAAATTTGGTAACTTTTTAAGTTGCTCACGTCCGATAGCTGCTGAAATATCAGTCATTCGATAGTTGTAACCAAACTCAGTGTGCTGATATTGTGCAGACATACCGTGTGCACGAATTATTTTACATTTATTAGCAAAATCTTCATCATTTGTTGTTATGATTCCGCCTTCTGAGGTAGTCATATTTTTTGTTGGATAAAAACTAAACCAACCGGCTTTCCCAAAGCTACCGGCATTTCCATCCCAATAATTTGCGCAATGAGCCTGAGCGGAATCTTCAATTAAAAGCAAATTATTTCTTTCAGTAATCTCCATAAATGAAGGCATATCTGCCAACTCTCCGTAAAGGTGAACAGGATGAATAGCTTTTGTTTTATCTGTAATTGCAGCTTCTACTTTACTAGGATCTAGACAAAAACCGTCTTCTTCAACATCTACAAAAACTGGTTTAGCCCCAGCCATTATTACTACTGAGGCCGTGGCAAAAAAGGTAAAAGGAGTTGTGATAACTTCATCGCCAGGACCTATGCCGCTTGCTAACATAACTAGGTGGCCAGCTGTTGTTCCGTTGCATGCTGCTACTGCATGTTTAACTCCACAAAGCTTTGCAAATTCTTTCTCAAATTTGGCTACTTCCGGACCTTGTGCAATAATACCTGAACGTAAAACTCTATCCACTGCCTCTCTTTCTTCTTTACCTATCTGTGGACTAGCTATCTGAATCATATCTACTTAGTCACAAGTAGGTATTAAAAGCAAGACCCGATGATGATGTGAGATTATATGTTTGAAAGTACAAATTGGAAAGCTGTGAGCGCTGAAGTGATGGGAACTTTTTTCTTAGTTTTTTTTGGAGTTTCATCTTTAACAAATAATGCAGGAGTTGTCAGCGAAGGCGATGGAACATTGCACATTTTAATTGGATTAACTACTCTTACTTTAACCCTTTTTGTTCTTGTGCACATTCTTGGACCTGTATCTGGATGTCACCTTAATCCAGTAATAACTATTCCCACTTATCTTTCAGATAAAATGGATAGAGACACTACTGTTGCTTACATTGGAGGCCAGATTGTTGGCGCATGTCTTGGATTTTATTTGTTTGATTTAATTAATCCTGGAACAAGTGATTCGGTTCTAGATGGAGATTCAGCATTATTACTGGCTGCAATGGTTGGAACAACATTCTTTGTAACTTCTCTGTTAACTTCACAGGATCCAGGCTCAATAGCTGCAACGCTGTTCATTGTTTCAAGTACTGCATTTGGTGATGTTAATCCTGGTGTTTCACTAGGTAATATGATTGCTACTGATGTAGAATTCATGTTCTTCGGAATTGTAGGATCTTTGATTGGATGTGTTATTGGCTGGGGAATTAAAGAAAATATTATTGATCAGTAATTACATCAGCTGTGTAACTTCTTCTACTGAACGAAGTTCTTGGAAATAAATTTGTTCTATAGAATCGTACATTTCTTCATCGTCTTTAATCAAAGCAAGTACTTGTTCATATCCTTCAGCAGCTTTTTGCTCCGTTTTTAGGGATTCTTCAAGCATCACCAGGTAATCTGTTGTGTGGACTATCTCTGTTGGATCCCTGTCTGTAACTGCAGTACCTCCGAGCTTAACAATTGCAGATCTAACCATCTCAGCATGAGTATGAGATTCGGTAGCTTCTTCATCAAAGAAAGGCTTGAGATGTAGTCTGTGAATTCCCTTGACATACGCGGAATAATGCGAATAAAGGGCTGCTGCACGTAATTCCCAGCCTAGCCCACCGTTTAATTTTTCTATTAAGTCAGTGCGTGACATATGCTGATAATAATAGTTGGGATAAAATAACTTAGCCAATATCCAAATAGAACATACTTCAGCGTGGTTGGACTGGTAAAATAGCAGTTCGTGTCATAATTATCTTTTGCTTGACATGATCATCAAGACTAATATCAATATCCTTGGCTAAATTAGAAAAATCATAATTTTTAATTGAAATAACTGAATCGTCTTCGGTAATAATTTCTGATAACTCTGGAGAAGAATCACCGAAGTAGACCCACCCTACTGCTTCTGTATCCTTATTAATTCCAGCTAATTTTAATGCTTTAGATATTTGTCTCAATGAAGTCAAATATAGTAAAACTTCTGTAGATTTATCTTTTGATAGATTAAAACCATTATTGTGAGATGATAGAGAAAGAGTTGCTGCTTGATGCAAATGTTCAATTCCGCAAACACTTTTTGAGTCTACAAGGGTTAAATTTGAATTTACAAAAGATAAAATTTTATCTAAATCACTCGTCATCAAACGACCGCAACCTACTACTAATTTCACAATGTCTAATCGACAGAGGAGATTATATAATAGGTAGCGTGGTCTGAAACATAGAGTTTAGTATGAGCGCTGAGTTAGAAGAACAAATTGCACAGCTTGAAAACAGCTTAGGTCAGGAACAGCAGAGACTTGAAAAGTTATGGGATGCTTACGAACAACAGGAAAAAGATTTGAATGCATCTTTGGACAGAATTAATTACTTAGAATCGGATATTGAAACCAGGCAAACAATGATAACTTCTTTACAAGAATTACTTACTGAGAGAGATGCAAAGCTTCGTGACCTTGAAATTCAAAGGCAAAGGCAAAGTAAAATTGCTGCTGAATATGAACCTAAGATTAAAGAAATGCAAGGAATTATAGAAGATCAAACTGAGAAATATGAACGATTATTATCAATTACTCAGGAAATGGAAGATGAACTTGATTTGGCAAGACAATCTTTGCATGCAAGAGATGGTTGGTTTAACGCCAATATTAGTAGTTTAGAATCTGTTTCTGAAATTATTAAAGAATGGAGGAACATACAAGGTGGAAAATTTCCGGAAGTTAAAGAATCAAGTGGACCTGGCGGCGGAAAAAGTGCATTCGTCTCCTCTGTTGCAAAAATAAAAGGTTTAGGTGCTGTAAAAGCTGAAAACTTATATGATGCTGGATTCCACACTGTTGATGATTTGAAAAGTGCTTCCACAGAAGATATTGCAGGCGTAGTTGGCTTCACAAATCTGAGTGCAAGCAAAGTTGTAAAAGGCGCTAAAGAACTTTAGATTAATAAAAAATTAGTTACTATTTCCTGATTTCTTACCTCTGGATGAAAAGAAACGCCAAAAGCATTAATCTCTTTGTGAGATATCATTTGTATTGTTTTTTCACTTTTAGCTAAAACATTGAAATAAGTAACTTCATCTACCGAAAAATTATGCATATTATATGCTTGAAAATTTCCACTTGCTAAGGGATTCTGAATCTGTATATCAACATTTATCATGCCTATTTCTTCTTGAACTATAATTTTCTCATCAAACATACTGCATATTATTTGGAAGCCTGAACATATTCCTAATATCCCTTTACCGTGATTTTTCAATTTATTAAAATCGAATAAGTAGTTCAAATAATCATTATCTTGTAGAGATGTTCCGCAAATTATTACCTTATCATATATCTGAAAATTAAAAGTTTCTAAGTTTCTATAATTTATTACATCATAATCATAAGATTTAATTATTTCAATAATTGGGTTTACAAATTCATATTCACTCAATTTTTCTTTACAAGTTGATATTAACAAAATTTTCATTTGAGTTTAGCCTCCTTTATTTCTAGACGACCTGAAAAATTAGAATAGTGTATTTTTGAAGATAGTACCTCTAACCTTTTTGAAAACATAGGTGCGTTAATTACTAAAGATTCAAATTCTCCTCCTTCGCCAGCAGGATTAATTCTATACTTTTTTGAGTATAATAATAATTCATTAATTGTAGAGGAATTAATCTCTTTTCCCAACCAGGATTCATCAAATGGTTCTGCTGCGATTCCGGTAATAATAGAAGTAACATTGTAAGTTTGAAGTTTCTCTAATAATTTTTCTTGAGACAATTGCCAAATTGGATTAAAGCACCATAAATTCAATTTATTACAAATATTTTGTATTCTCGTTGATTGGTATGTTGATGCTAAGGCTCCTGTAACTATTCCTTGAATTGAGTATTCTTTTTTTGCTTTTTTGATTAAAGTAAATAAATCATCCAATTCATCATCTTGAATCCCCGCAGTTTCCTGAATAACTTGTGGAATGCCTAGAGATTCCGCTTGTAATTTTGTCCATGTAATTGCTGGAGTATGGAACATCCAGCTGTCTTGGTTAGAAGATTTAATTGTCAGCAAACATGATATTTCGTGATCTTCTGAAGCTAAATGCATTGCAATATACGAATCCTTACCTCCTGAGAAAAGTATTCCTAATTTCATCGACGTTTCCGCTTAGCTATCAGATATACTTCGCTTGATTGCTTACGAGAGGCCTCAGGAGATAAAGTTCTTACTGAACCAAATTCATCGATTACTGCTTTTCTATACTCTTGAAAATCAGCTCCTTCAAACACCTTCACAACAAATGCTGAAGCTTTCCTTTCAGCTGCAATCTCTAAAGCTAAAGAAGATAACTCAACCGAACGTGCTTGATCTACCGAATAATTTCCTGATAAATTAGGGCTCATATCTGATATCACTACATCGGCCTTGGGCATTAATTCCTGTAATTGCTCTCTTGTCTCTGATTCACGTAAGTCTCCCTGAATGAAAAGGGCGCCTGTCAACGGTAATATGTGTTGTAAATCTACTCCAACAAGTTTTCCTTCTTCACCTATAAATTCTAATGCAACCTGAGACCAGCCACCCGGTGCTGCACCCAAGTCCAACACCTTGTCTCCAGTTTTGAATATTTTACTTCTTTTTTGTATATCTTTTAATTTGTACGTTGACCGAGCTCGGTAACCTTCACGTCGAGCTTTCCTTTGAAATGCATCACTACGGCCTTGACGACCTTGGCCTGGCATCTATTTCCCGCCAGCTTTCTTGTAAGCCCACTCTGCAGCTTGACAAATATTCCTATCTGCCCCTGTAGTTGTTCTGTTCTTAATTATTGCTAAATGTGGTTTGACCAAAGTAGGTTTGTTGGATCCAATATATCCTAAAGCCTTAACAACTTCAGTATGAACATACCAATCATCATTCTTCAATACTTTTGCTAATTTAGGAACTGCATGAAAAACAACCATTGCATCTTTACTACCAATTCTTCCTACTGCCTTAGCTGAAGCTTTACGTAATTCAGATGATTTACTCTCAATACCTTTAATCAATCCTGGAACTGCATCCTTAACTGAATGTGGGTTTGCCAAACCCAACATGCCAATGCAATCTGCAGCTCTTTCCTTTAATTTTTCACCTGAATTAAAAGCTGAGACTACTTCTGGAGCTAATGCAACGGAAGGTTGTGGATACTTTTTAGCAAATTCAGTCAATAATACTATGGAATGGTAAACTACTCGCCAGTCATCGTCACGAAGAGCATGTTTCAAAGCCGGAAGGGCAGCTTTAGGTATTGTATTCATAATCTTGGAAAGTGATTTTTGAGTTTGATACCGCACATCCTTATCATCGTCACTTAGCATTTCGAATAAATCAGCTATAGTATCACTATTATTAGACTTAGATTTTAATGAAAATGTTGTCCAAATATCTACTACTCTGGAACGAACGGAAGGATATGGACTATCTAAAGCAGATTGCATACCTTCAAAAATTTCTTTCGCTCTTTTGGGCCTAGCCTTTCTTAGCTCCATTAACCCCTCAATCAACGCTTCTTGTGGAGATTCCATCTGATCAGGTAATACTCGAATGAATGAATCTATAATTGGATCAAGCCATTTATCCTCAGTCTGAGCTTGAATAACTAATGCCTTGATTGCAGCAGCTCTTTGAATCTCCGTACCTGCAGACATCTCAGTAAGGTTTTTTTCTATTCTATTATCTTGGGAACCTCCGCTGGCAGTCTCTGCCCACTGACCTACGGAATCCTTCAAGTTCTGTAATCTATCCCTGAAACCCACACTTACCGTATGGGGATGATAGTAATAAACCTCGCCTCAATGAAGGACTATGCCTCAATTGGCCGAGAAATTCATTAGCGATAATGGCGCAAACATTTACGATAAAGTAAAAATTACCAATAAAGAGCAAACTTTGGAAGGGATTGTTATGCCTAGAAATAAGTTTTCAGGAGAACATATTATTGTTCTAAAGTTAGACAATGGCTATAATATTGGAGTTTCTACAGAAGATGCTGAAATTAGTATTATTGAAAAGGCAAAGGAAAAACAAAGTAGTAAACTAGTTAATGAAAAAAATGAAAAATTAAAGGATATAACAATACTTGGAACTGGTGGAACAATAGCTTCTTTTGTAGATTACAAAACTGGAGCTGTAAGCCCTGCAATAACTGCTGAACAGCTTGTAAATTCTGTCAGCTCATTAAAAGAAATTGCTAATATTGAAGCTGAACCTTTACTATCTCTAGCCTCTGAAGATATGCAACCTAAACATTGGGAGCAAATGGCTGTTAAAGTTGAAGAAATACATTCAAAGAAAAATCACGGAATTATAATTGGCCATGGAACAGATACTATGGGCTATTCTGCTGCAGCACTTTCATTCCAATTACCTGAACTATCAAATCCTGTTATTTTTACAGGTTCTCAAAGAAGCCCTGATAGGCCTTCAAGTGATGCCCACCTGAACTTAGAAGGTGCTGCAAAAGCTGCAATGACTGACTTAGGCGAAGTATCTATTGCTATGCACGAAACTACCGATGATCTAAACGTGGCTATCTGGCGAGGCAACAGAACTCGAAAGAATCATTCATCAAAAAGAAATGCTTTTACATCGTTGAATGATGAGCCTATAGGTATTGTGGGTGAAAATATTGAATGGAAAGGAAAATACAAACCAATTAGCGACAAAACTATTATCCGATCTGGATTTGATGAAAATATAGCTATGGTCTGGGCCCATCCTGGATTTAAAGCCGAAGACTGGGAGAGCACCGTTTCTTCAAAGAAAGGTGTTGTGATAGCTGGCACAGGATTGGGACATATAAACTCAAATTTATTAGACTCAATAAGGAAAACGGCTAAAGACATTCCTGTTGCAATGTCTACACAGTGTTTAGCTGGAACTACTAATCTTAATGTTTACAGAAATGGAAGAGAACTATTGGAAAAAGGTGTCGTGGAAACATACGATACATTACCCGAAACTTCACTTGTCAAAATGATGTGGCTAACAAAACATGAACCTGATAAAGTAGAAGAATTAATGGGTAAAAATATCGTTGGTGAATTATCAAACACAAGAAAATTAATCTGAGAAAAGCTCTTTAGACTGCGCTCAATTGTGTTGCTATGATTCATTCACAATTTGAGAAATTAGCTGATTTGCTAATCAACCATTCTTGCACATTAGCCAAGGGTGAAAAAGTATTGATTGAAGCTTTTGACATTCCTCAAGAAATGGTAATCGCTACCATTAGAGCTGCACGTAAAGTTGGAGGAATCCCCTTTGTTACTTGGAAAAATAACTTAATTCTAAAAGAACTAATTTCTGATACTTCAGAAGAACATATGGGATTAATGGGTGATGTAGAAAAATTTAGAATGAAGGAAATGGACGCATACATTGGACTTAGAGGAAGTCTCAATATTTCTGAAATGTCTGATATTGAATCCGAAAAAATGGCCATTTATCAATCTGAACTTCTACAAAAGGTTCATTTCAAAGAGCGTGTTGCAAACACAAAATGGGTTGTTTTGAGATGGCCGACACCATCTATGGCTCAACAAGCTAATATGTCTACAGAAGCTTTTGAAAAATTCTACTTCGACGTCTGTTGCTTAGATTATAAGAGGATGGATGAGGCGATGAAACCATTAGAAAAATTAATGACTGAAGCTGATAAAGTTCATATCAAAGGTCCAGGAACTGATCTAAAGTTTTCAATTAAAGACATTCCAGCAATAAGATGCGCTGGTGAACGGAACATTCCTGATGGCGAATGCTTTACAGCTCCAGTAAAAGATTCTGTAGAAGGACACATTCAATTTAATGCTGAAACATTGTACCACGGTACCGTTTTCAATGATATAAGATTAGAATTTGAAAAAGGTAAGGTTGTTAAAGCAACTGGAAGTGACGAAGAAAAACTGAACTCAATACTTGATACAGATGAAGGTGGTAGATTCATCGGAGAATTTGCAATTGCCTTTAACCCATACATAACTGAACCAATGAGAGATATTTTGTTTGATGAAAAAATAGCTGGTAGTTTCCACTTTACTCCTGGAAACGCCTATGATATTGCAGATAACGGAAATAGATCGGATATACACTGGGACATGGTACTAATTCAACGCCCAGATTATGGTGGCGGTGAAATCTGGTTTGATGATGTTTTAATTCGAAAAGATGGAATGTTTGTTATTCCTGAACTAAAAGGGCTGAATCCCGAAAATTTAGTATAATGGCGAATGAAAAGAAAATAAATGCAATTGCCGACGCAGAGCAAGCGGGACTATACTATTCTAGTAATACAGAAGAAGGTTTTACTCGTAAAATAGAAAAAGATGAAACACACACTTTTCTAGATTCCAATGGAAAGGAGATTAAGGGAAAAAGAGATCTTAAAAGAATTGAGGAAATGAGAATACCTCCTGCATGGACTGAGGTGTGGATTTGCAAAGAAAAAACTGGCCATCTTCAAGCAACTGGAATAGATGCAAAAGATAGAACTCAATACATTTATCATCCTATTTGGACTCATTTAAGAAGTGAAGCTAAATTTGAGAAAATGTCTACTTTTGGAAGAACTTTACCTAAAATAAGAGAAAAATATTTCGAGGATTTAGCTTTTGAAGGCAACGGAAAACAACATGATTTGCCTTATGAAAGAGTGATGGCCTTGATAGTTAGATTACTAGATACCACATTTATCAGAATTGGCAATGAAACTTCCAGAGATGATAAGGAAAAAGCTACATATGGTTTGTCAACAATGCAAGATGAACATATTGATTTCGAGCCTACTGAAATAACAGACGACCATGATAAGTGGTATGACTCACAAGTTGGCGGAAAATTTACATTCGTTGGAAAAAGTAATAAGAAACATGAAATTGAGATTAACGATGAAGAAATTCCTGATCTACCAGCATTAGTAATGATGTGTAAAGATGCAAAAAAAGGTAAAGGAGATGATTTATTTTTATTCTTTGACGAAGAAGGAAATACTCAAGATGTAAAGGCATACCATGTAAACGAATACATCCAAGAAGCGTCTGGCGAGAAATTTACTGCCAAAGACTTCCGAACCTGGGGTGGAACTAAGTTGGCTGCAGAGGAAATAACTCAATTTAAGAAAAAAGATGATAAAAAACAAAGAAAAAAGAACATAACTAAAATGGTAAAAGGAGTTGCAAAAAAACTAGGAAATACTCCCGCAGTCTGTAGAGGCTCTTATATTCATCCTAGATTTATCAATGATTATCTAAAAGGCTCATTCTTTAGGCTATGGAAAGATACCTTAGGTGAGCAAATGTATCCATTAAGCGAAAGCGAGAGCCACGTTATCAGATACCTAGAAAATAGTTAAGTTTAAACACCCTAACCACATATGGAAACTAATGGCACTAAATGATTTAACTGATTCAGACAAAAAAGTCTATGGATATCTTAAATTGAATGATTTTGTTGAAAAACCATGGTCTACTAAGAAGGCTGCAAAAGCTCTGAAAATGAAAGAAAATGATGTTTATGAATCCTTATCTAATCTAGCTGAGTATATGAGAAATAATATTCATATCCATTATAGAGACGGATCTATTCGAATTGGTGCTAATTAGTACTAAAGGGTAAAGAGCTGCCAATCTCCTTTTCCATCTAAATATCCAAGTCTTACACCACAATCTATCCAACCATGTGCATAATTAACTGCCGCAAAAGCATCATCACCTCTACCCTCGCTTAAAAAAAACTTAGCATCTGAATGATATGCATTAACCATTCCCAAAATATCCTCTGCCTTAGCATGATTCTCTGTCCCTTCATCTGCAATAATCGAAACTTTTGCAGCCGCTTTTGCTGTTAAATCAAGATATTTATTTATTCTTTCAAGAGATACTGAATATTCATTCATAGCTCGCTAAAGAACTCGTTCTTAACTATTTGTGCCATAGGAAAACAATTTATTCCCTTACAATATAAGGAAAATATGAACATAGGTCTCTCTAACAAAAAAAACATATTAATTGCACTCTTAATTTGTATACTTTTTTTATTTATTAGCAGTAACTCTTCTGCAGAGGAAATAACTGGAGAACCAGTAGCAGTTCATTTAAACCTTAAAGAAAGTGCTAAATTTTCTCCAGAAACAAGCGGCGATTTAGAAAGGGTTGCAATTGAAGAAAGACATTCTTCTTACGAAACCAGTTCTCCATTTACTAGAAACAAAGGAGACTGGAAGAATATGGGAACTTGGGAAAGTGATCCTGTAAATTACGACACTGAAATAAATAATATAATGTTTAATTTATGGTGGGTGGAAGACACAAGCGAAGAAGATTATGACGCTGCCTTAGACTTGCAATGGACTGTTTATATTGATGGAAATGAAATCTATCAGTTTACAGACGAAGACGCAAATCGCGAATGTGATGATTCACAAGGTGCAAGTAAAGATGAACCATGCGAATACGTAGCAACACCAAATAATGACCTAAGTACGACCCTAACTACTGGTCAGCAACTTTCTGTGAAAGCTGAAATGAAAGCTTTTCAATCAATTTACATATATTATGATAATTTCACTAGAGACTCTGGTATGAAAGTTCTTTCAAATGCCATAATTTTTGGTAACACTGGAATTAGCGGAAACACTATTTATTTCGAATTTATTGAAGGTTGGTCAACCGACTGCAATGAAGCTGTAAATGGAAATTTCATAACTATTCTAGTTGATGGTATAGAATTAAACAACGCCGAGCAAACAAGGGGATATCCTAAAGTATCTGAAGGTTCAAAATATATGTTGAATGGCAGTGAGATTATTTCTGAAAGAGTAACCTGGAAGATTGAGGATAAATATGCAAAACTAGATCAAAGTGTAGTCAGTTTTTCTTATTCAAAGAAAGATACATCTACAACTACGCCTATTCTACTAAATATTGCTGATAAATTAGTTGTAAATAGTGCTGGCGAAGAGGAAAATGGTGGATTACTGGGGCTGCCTGGCTTCGAGTTTGCCGCCGTTATCTCTGCATTACTATTTACTGGATTTATCAGAAGAAAAGTTTAATAAAGAAAACTCAAAGTGTTAATTCCTATGAGACAAATATTAGTCTTTACAGCATTGGCAATCGCTGCAATGTTTATGCTAACAAGCAATGCCACTGCAGAACCTGAATACGAGAATCCTG
>MIZB01000273.1_pt1 | contig 20185 bp, 14 predicted proteins | sample 888171 | NCBI WGS metagenome assembly MIZB01 (sample SAMN05440186, study PRJNA335308) | marine metagenome | isolation source: marine water
GCTGAAATTATAAAAGAAAAATTTACTTTTGAAGTGGAAATAATAGAACCTCGAAAAGTAGATGAATATCGTAAGAAAAACAAATTGAATGATTTAAATCGTGAAGCTTTCACAAAGCTAATATCCAAATTGAATCCGAACGTAGCTTATGTTGATGCTGCAGATGTCAATGAACAACGTTTTGGATTACAAATTAAATCTGGACTATCAAACCAAAAAAATACAGATATAATTTCTATGCACAAGGCTGATGCAAAAATATTGGTTGTGGCTGCAGCCTCTATCATTGCAAAAGAGACAAGAGAAAGTGAAATCAGTAAACTTAAAGATAAAATTGGAGATTTTGGAAGTGGATATCCTTCCGATGAAAGAACAATTAAGTTTTTGAAGAGCTTTTATTCTGATAATAACAAGTGGCCTATAGGAACGCGGAAAAGTTGGAAAACTTTGGAAAGAATACGTCCTGTAAAAACGCTTAACGATTTTGGTGTAAATAATGACAAATGAAGTAGTAACAAAGCTTGAAGAAAAAGTTCGAGAATTTAACTCTAGAATTAGTGATGAACCAACTTTCTCTAAAAAAATTGAAGGGAAAAATCGGACAATATGCATTTGCATATCTGATGGAGGAAATTATTCAACTAAACTAGATAATTTGAAAATAGATAGTTTCAAAGTAACTGAAGACACGGGTGCTGATTTGGTAGTTACTGCGTCTTCTGAAATACTATTAGCTCTCATGGCAAAAGAAACCTCACCAATAAAAGCATACATGTCCGGTGATTTGAAAGTTAAAGCTAGTATAATGGATATGCTATTACTGAAGAGCCTATTTTGAAAGCCTAGAATATATCTTATTGGACAACGATGCAATTTCTTTTGGTTCTAAAACTTCAGCTCTTTCGTTCATGTTCTCTAAATCATCTAAATCCAAATCGGGAAAATCAAGCTTTAAACAATTACGGATTTTCTTTCGTCGATGCGTAAACATTGATCTGACAACACGTTCAAAAGTATCAAAATCATCTAACTCATAATCTGGTTCTCGACGCGTTAGGTGAACCACTTGTGAATGTATCTTTGGCTGTGGCTGAAATGCTGTTTTAGATACTCGAAAAAGTTTTTTAGTTTTTACAAAATGATTCGCCATTATTGACAATCTGCCGTAAACTTTAGAACCTGGCTTAGCAACAAGACGGTTTGCAAATTCTTCCTGAAACATTAAAATTGCCCTTTTCCATTCATAATTAAATAATCTGAATAATATGGGTGAAGAAATAGAATAGGGTAAATTAGCTACAATAACATCAATCTTAGGAATATCAAACTCAAGAATATCATCTTCAACAATCTGAGCAAGCTTGCCATATTTTTGTTTTAACACTACAGCTAACCACTTGTCTTTTTCAACAGCTAAAAGATTGCCCTTTTCTATCAATAACTCAGTAAGGGCACCCCTTCCAGGACCAATCTCCAAAATTTTTTCATCGGCCTCAATAGAAGATACTTCAACTATTTTATTAGCTATATTATTATCAATTAAAAAATTCTGACCTAGCATTTTTTGCTTACGGCGAGAATGGTGGGCCGGGGCGGAATCGAACCGCCGATCTTCGCCTTGTAAGGGCGACGTCATAACCCCTAGACCACCGGCCCTTGGTTGATTTTCTCTCGGGGATTTCCATCTAAACTCATTCTTTACTAATGTGCTAATAGCGCCATTAATATTAGCTTTTTACCTAAATAATGGTTAGTTGGAGTAGAGCTTAGAAAATGGCCTTAGTTAAGAGCTTGTTTACAATTTATTTAATCTATAACAAATCAATTAAAAGATTCAAAAAAAGTTAGAGGCATCCCGCAATTATAAATACAGTTTTGTTTCCAGCCCTATATGATTCAGCAGTTGAAGCAGATGGGAATTATTCCCTCAGCAATACATTGCAATCTTTCCCAAGAAGAATGGAAAGAGCAAGAACTGAATCGAAAAGAAGGACGGTTATCAGATAATGGTACTGTTATTGTCAATACTGGAATATATACTGGTAGATCACCTAAAGATCGTTTTATTGTTAAAACTGAAGAAACTAAAGATTTAGTAGATTGGGGTGAAATTAATCAACCTCTTAGTGAAAAATCCTTTGATTTACTTGAAGAAGCTGTTAAAAAAGAAATGAATCAGAAAGAATTATTCATATTTGATGGCTTTGCTGGAGCTGATAAAAGATATCAACTTCCTTTAAGAGTTATTACTCTTAAATCTTGGCAAGGGCATTTCTCACACAATATGTTTATAAGACCGGAAAGTAAAGAACTTGAACACTTTAAACCTGATTTTACTATTCTAAATGCTCATTCTACAGACATCGAGAATTGGAAAGAACTTGGACTGAATTCTAAGGTATTTATTATTTTAAATCTAAAAAAGAAAATGGCAATCATAGGAGGTACTGAATACGGTGGTGAAATTAAAAAATCAATATTTTCTGCACTTAACTTTTATCTTCCTTTAGAAGGAGTAATGCCTATGCATTGTTCAGCCAATATTGGATTAAATAATGATTCAGCTTTATTCTTTGGTCTTAGTGGAACTGGAAAGACTACTCTTTCAACAGACCCAGAACGAAGGCTAATTGGGGATGATGAACATGGATGGTCAAATGAAGGCATTTTTAATTTTGAAGGTGGATGTTATGCAAAAACTATCAATCTGGATCCTGTCAAAGAACCTGATATCTATAATGCCATAAAACCCGGTGCTTTATTGGAAAATGTAATAACTGATGATAATGGAACTGTGGATTACAGCAATGGAAGTATAACTGAAAACACTAGAGTCTCATATCCTATTGACTATATTAAGAATATAGAACCCTCGGAGCAAGGTGGACACCCTAACAATGTTATCTTTCTAACATGTGATGCTTTTGGCGTTCTGCCTCCCGTTTCTAAATTAACACCTGAAATGGCAATGTACCATTTTCTAAGTGGTTACACTGCAAAAGTGGCAGGAACTGAAAGAGGAATTACTGAACCTGTGGCTACATTTTCAACATGTTTTGGCGCTCCTTTCATGCCACAATATCCTACGGTATATGCTGAATTATTAGGTCAAAAATTAAAAAAACACAATGCTCAAGCCTGGCTTGTTAATACTGGTTGGAGTGGAGGTGGATATGGAGTTGGTGAAAGAATAGATTTACCAGTTACGAGGCAAATGTTAACATCAATACTTAATGGAAAATTAGATAATTCTACATTCAAACCTGATACAAACTTTAAAGTTTTGATACCTGAAAATGTACCTGGAGTTGATCCAAATATTTTAAATCCTAGAAACACTTGGAAGGATAAAAAATCTTATGATTTAAAAGCAAAAGAATTAGTTGATTTATTTAAGAAAAATTTTGTCAAATATGAAAGTTTTGGTGACTTTTCAAAAGCTGGACCTGATTAGAGATACTCAGAAACCATTTTTCTTTCAGAGACCAATTCATCGTTTGTTTTAACTAAAGCCGCTTTAGCAAAATCATCATGTTCAAAATTATCTATTATTTCATAATTACCAGGAGATACTGTACGAACTGGCATACCTGCCCATACTCCTTCGGCAAAACCATATTGCCCTTTACTGCAAACAACTATTGAATGGATTTTTTTACTAACCGTATACAAATCTTGAACATGATTGATTAAAGCATTAGCTGCAGAAGCCGCACTTGAAAGACCTCGAGCTTTGATAATGGCTGCACCCCTCTTGCCAACTGCAGGAATGTATTCATTTTTTAGCCAATCCTCGTCACTAATTGTTTCGGAAACAGGTTTTCCAGAGATAAGGGTATTGGAATAGTCTGGGAACATAGTTGGGCTATGGTTACCAAAAATTGCCATTTGTGAAACCTCAGTTACATCTACATTTGCTTTTACGGCAAGCATTGAAACTGCCCTATTTTGATCAAGACGAGTCATAGCTGTGAATCTGTCTGAACTAAATCGAGTCGATTGAGCTGCTGCAATCATACAATTAGTATTACAGGGATTTCCAACTACTACGATTCTACAATCATCTGCAGCATTTTCAGAAATAGATTTACCTTGCCCTACAAAGATTTTACCATTATCTCTTAGAAGATCAGAACGTTCCATTCCAGGGCCCCGTGGTTTACTACCTACTAATAAACATAAATTAGCATCGCTGAAAGCTTCATCTGGGTTCGAAGTTACTATGACTTCTTCTAAAAGAGGAAATGAACAATCTTGCAGTTCCATTGCTACGCCTTTAAGAGCTTCTAAAGCTGGTGGAATTTCTAATAATTGTAAGGATATCTTAGATTCAGAACCAAACATCTCTCCTGCTGCAATCCTTGGAAGTAAACTATAGCCGATTTGACCTGCAGCTCCTGTAACTGCAATACGTATTGTACTCATTAATATTAGTAGAGAGAATGGGATGATAAAATTAACACTCAAAAACAACCTAAATACCCATAACCCTTTTAGAGCGTCTGACTATATGGGTAATATGAATGAACAAGTTACTGACGTAAAAAAATACGATATCAATCGAAGAATATATCTCCCTAAATGGGTCGAAGAAGACTTAGGATTAATGCCTGGTCAATCTTATGTAACATTTGTTCAAGACGGAAGCAATATTGTCATAAAGAAAGTAAGTATTAGTATTGCTTAAACTGTTTCCTTAAGCCACTGAAGATCACTTTGGTATAACATTCTTATATCTTTAATTCCCAAACGTAACATTGCTAATCTTTCTAGACCTAAACCCCATGCTAAAACAGGACTGTCAATTCCAAAAGGAGCAGTAACTTCAGGTCTAAAAATACCGGCACCTCCAAGTTCCAGCCATTTATCTCCAAACCTAACTTCAACCTCTAATGAAGGCTCAGTATATGGAAAATAAGCCGGTCTTACTCTAACGTCATCAAAACCCATACGGTGATAAAATTCTTTGAGGACTCCAATTAACATTCCAAAATTTGCATTTGGTTCTACAATTATTCCTTCAACTTGCGTAAACTCAGGTAAATGAGTGGCATCAAGAGCCTCTCGTCTAAAAACTCTGCCAACACTAAATACTCTAACAGGAGGTTTAGGATTATTTGATAAATAACGTATGGTACCTACCGTAGTATGTGTTCGTAAAAGAGCTTGTTGGGCTGTTTCCTTACTCCATTTACTTCCCCAACCTACTGATTCTGTATCTCCACCGTCTTCGTGTATTGATTTGACTTTACTTAGTAATTCTTCGTCATTTATAATAAAAGAAGCCGGTTCTGAAAGATAAAAGGTATCTTGTAAATCTCTTGCGGGATGATCTTGAGGGATAAACAAAACATCCATATTCCAAAAAGCAGATTCAACATAATCTCCATCAATTTCAGTAAATCCCATTTGAAGAAAAATAGATCTAATTTCCTCTGTGAATCTAGTTAATGGATGGAGAGTCGAAATATTAGAAGGTTCAACATTTGTCTCATGACTGTACTTTTGAAATTTAGAATCTTTCCAGCTACCAGATTGGAGCATTTCAGGAGTAATCTCACCTATTAAATCCTCTGAAATACTATCTAAATCAAAATTAGACCCCGCTTCAGACAATGAAAATTTACGGGAAATTTCTTCTTTTGTAGACAATAGTTGACGACCTTTAAGCAAAGACAAACCTTGTTTGTCCATCTCATCTTCCAATAACTGTTTTCTACTTAATTTAACTAATAAGTCCTCATCAGGTGTTTGGTCTAGATTTCCCGTTGGAGTTAGTTTAAGACCCTCTTCAGTCTTTTCCAAATTTGCAAAATTCTTTCTTTTAAGCCAACCAATAACTACCTTTTTTTCATTATCATCTAAAGGCAATTCATCGATTACTGCTTCTCCAATTTGATTTAGCCATTCAACTGCTCTTCTTTCAGGTAAACCTTGTTCAGCATATTTCCTTCCTTCTTCATTAGCAAAATAATAAACTTTAGAGTCTTCTAAAATATCAATTAATCCTTTATTTCGAAGCCAAGATGCTGCAGACATAGCCTCTTTTTCACCAAGGCCAGATTGTGTAGAAGCTTCAAATGGAGAAAGTGTTCCACTTTTAAGGCATTTAAGCAATTTTATTTCATTTGGAGATAAGTCCACGATAGTCACTGTATTAGGTAGTTTATTAATCTGCTCGAAAGCCAAAATCCTCTAGCTTCTTAATAACTATGTCAAAGACAACCTCAGGTTCCTTGTCATTAGTATCAATAACAAAATCATAACCCTCAAGATTTCCATAATCAAAACCATAAAGTTCTGAATACCTATGCCTGTCGTCACTATCTCTATTTTGATTTTCTATAAAGTCATCTATTGCCTTTTGCTTATTGTTTATATTTAAAAGTTGAATTTCATCTCTCAACGATTCTAGATTTTTATAATCTTTCTTAGGAATCGATTTCCGACCTAGTTGATAAAATTCTTCGCCTATCTCTCTTCGAAGAAACCTAAGAGCTTGTTCTAAAATTGAACATTGGAAATATAGTCTGACTATATTCTTTTTACCTAAATTAGCCATAAAACTACCCATATAGGCTGGTTGTCTTCCTTCAACAACTCCCAAATTTGTAGTGATGCTCGAGCCACCTATCATTTGACATGTCTTGTAATCTATTTCAACATCAATTCCTCTTTCAACAAGTAATAAACGGGCCTGTTCTGCAACTGTAATCCCTCTTTCCTTAGCTGCATCTCTAAACAAACTACCTACGGAGTAAAAATCGCCTCCAAAGTGCTCAGCTAAATTCTTAGCTTGTGTGGACTTACCAGTTAGCTGATCTCCTGCTATCAAAATCATGGGTTTATCTGTGATAGATTTACGTAATAAATTTATTGAATCATCACCAATATAAGTTTTGAATGCAGATTCGATACCTGAGATATAATTCACAAGAGTTAGGTCAATGCACTAGTATTTACCTTTTTTGGGTTTAACATGTAAATGAAGATTCCAAATGACCAGTTAATGGATCTCCAAAGTCCATAACTCTTCCATCCCAATCTTCTTCAGCTACAAGTGCAATAAGACTATTTGGAGCTTCATCAATAACTTTCCAACCTAATTCAGCTGCCAACTTATTAGAAAAATCTAAAACTTCATCATATGACAACATGTTTTCCTTACTCAAACGTTTTCGAGCTGGACCTAAGTGCATGTACGATTTGACTTCAATCATCACCCTTTCTCCGGCTAATTTAATTAATTCTGCATAACCTGAAACATCGAAATCATTCCAACCTTTAACTACAGTCATTCTAAGAACTTTTCTGGTTTTTAAGCCGTCCATTAGCTTTAATGTTCCTAAAATTTTATCCCAAAAATTTGGAACTAACGGTACATCTATTTTTTTCCATGTAGCCTCATCTGGAGCATCCAAAGACATATACAACTGAGTTGGCAATGAATCTTCATCTCTAAGCTTTTCAACCATTTCAGGGTGTAATCCATTTGTCACTAAGAATGATGAAATTTTACGTGTTCTAAGCTCTCTGAGCATTCCTGGCAGACCCTGATACAAAGTTGGTTCGCCTGTAAGAGAAATTGCAAAGTGTCTAACTGTTTTAGATTCAGCAAATTTTTGCTGATCTATTTTCGGATTACCACCAAAACCTGATAATTTTCTCAAATGCCCTTCAATTGAACCTTCGACAATATCAACAGGATCATCCTTAGCATATTCCATTAAATCTTGCTTACCTGAAAACATTTCATTAGCTCTCCAACAATAGACACACTTCTGATCACAAGCAACTGCTGCCGGAGTCATTTGGGTACATTGATGTGAACGAATTCCATAGAATTTTTGTTTGTAGCAACCGCTACTCTCTTCATTTAAACCCTTTTTAGTCCAACCACAAATTTCAACTGCTGAATGGTTCCCAACGATTTCGTAAGATGCTTTCTCCAAAGCTTTTTTGTATTCATCGGTAAAAAGAAGATTACCTTCATCATTTTCAGTATCTGAATTCATCATAATTCTTGAATCTCCCGTATATTTTCAATATCCCAAGTATACATTGTTAAAGAAATAGTGTAGTCTACTGATTCGGAAAGAATAATCGAACCAGTACTGCTAGAACTAAATGTAAAAGTCCCGCCCATCCATTCACCTGGAACTTCTAAATTGGATATGAAATCTTCAGGAGTATCTGCATTATTAGAAACCGTATCATTATTTAACATAATTTCCTGATTAACTGACCACGGGATTGTAATAACTCCTCCACCTCCATTGTCGGTTTGACTTTGACCATTCGTATTATTCTGGGAAGAAACATCAAATGTAACTTGCCGACCACCACCAGCTCCACCATTAGCATCCCAATCAACAGTAACATCAAAATACGAAATTCGTGAATTATCAACGTGATCCCAATCCATTTCACTAGCCATATAACCAAAATCTATAGAATCTCCGGGATTTAAAGTACCTGAAAGTGAAGGACCTTCTACTTCTGTAACAACTAAGTCTCCGACGTAAGCCCGACTTCCTCCTAGCTCTGAAACCATAAACGAATTCGCTGCCGATGAAAATGTGACCATTAGCATTAAAATTATAATAAAAAAGCCCACGAAACCTGAAATGAGACGTCCAGTTATGCTATAATTTCCAAGTTTATAGACTTCACTATTGTTATAATTCTCAAATTTGGACATGCCAGCATCGAGATTTTTTCCTAGTCCCATTGTTTTATGTATTTGACTTGGGGCTTATTTAGTTTTTCTAACTAAGAACAACCAGTTGTTGAACCACAACTTACACACTTTAAACAACTACCATTAGACACCAAAGTGAATTGTCCACATTCAGGACAAGGATCACCTTCAAAGCCAAATTTACTAGCTTCTTCAACTACTGAACTATCTCCTGAACTTGATGATATAGGCGCTGAAGTTACAGATAAATCTCCTAATTCGGTTTGTACTACTGTGCTATCGGTACCAGCAGACTCAACATCATCTAATGTAAGCTGAATTTCATGACCATCAGTTGCTGAACCTGAAGGATTTAATCCTGAATTCAAGTTATGCTCAGTTTCAGCTTCCCCCTCACTTCTAACAATGTCTGGCTTAAGATCTTCTGGCTTAACATGAGCTAAATCATTTCTATCAAGATAATTCACAGCTAAATCCCTGAAAAGATAATCGAGAATACTTGTAGACATCTTAATTCGGTCATTACCAATAACTGGGCCATTAGGTTCAAATCTAGTAAAAACAAAGGCATCCACGAATTCCTTTAAAGGAACACCATGTTGTAACCCCAAACTTACTGCAATTGCAAAAGCATTTGTCAAGGCCTTGAAAGCAGCTCCTTCTTTATGCATATCAATGAATATTTCTCCTAGACTTCCATCAACATACTCACCAGTATGAAGATACACATTATGACCTCCAATCGTTGCCTTCTGAATATATCCTCCTCTTTTGTTTGGAAGGCGTCGCCTTTGAGCAATATATCTAGTCACTACTTTGCGTGCTAAAGGTTCAGCATCAGGTATTGGCAATGAATCTGCCATTACTTCAACCGCCTTTTGAGCACTAATTAATCCTTCAGCAAGTAAATCTTCTTCCTTGATATCCACTTTCAGAACGGTTCCAGACATTAATGGTTGACTCAATTTAGAACTATCTCGATATAATGCGTTAGCCTTAATCATACCACGCCAAGAATCCATATATGCTTGTTTAATATCGTCTATTGTTGATTCATGAGGCATGTTAATTGTTTTTGAAATTGCACCAGAAATAAATGGTTGAGCTGCAGACATTATGTTAATGTGTGCACTCCAAGCAATAGAACGGGTTCCATATTGGCCACACTTATTAGCACAATCAAAAACAGGTAAATCTTTATCTTTAATATGTGGCGCACCTTCTATTGTAAGACGTCCAAAGATGAAATCATTAGCTGCAGTTACTTGCTCTTTAGTAAAACCTAAGTGACTTAATAAATCAAATGAAAAGTCATCTAAACTGGATTCTTTAACTCTCAATTTATCTTTACAAAAGTCTGAACCAATACTCATTACCGTTACTAAATGATTAATCGAAGTAAATTTACTAATTTGAGATTCAAGATTATCAATAACATCTGGAGTTAAGCCTTTCTTTTTCAATGATTCTGCATTAATTCCAGGAGACCCTTCAAAAGTTCCAGAACCTATTATGTAATCTACAATTTCACTAGATTGCAAGTTATCGTAACCAAGACGATCTAATGCGGCAGGAACTGATTGATTAATTATTCTGAGCATACCGCCGCCAGCTAACGTTTTAAATTTAACAAGTGCAAAATCTGGTTCTATTCCAGTAGTATCACAATCCATAACAATTCCAATAGTACCTGTTGGTGCTATGACTGTTGATTGAGCATTACGGAAACCATATTTTTCACCTAAGTCTATGACTTGGTCCCAGCATTCTTGTGCGGATTTAAGCAAATACTCTGGACAATAATTAGAATCGATTCCTCGAGGTTTAATTGTTAATCCTTCATATTCTTCATCTAATGCACAGTAAGCAGCTCTTCGATGATTTCGCATTACTCTAAGCATATTATCTTTATTATTTTCATATCTTGGAAATGGACCTTTTACTGCAGCCATTTCAGCACTAGTTGAATATGAAACTCCACCAAGCATTGAAGTTAGAGCACCACATATTGCAGAGGCTCTATTATCATCATAAGGTATACCCATACGCATCAATAGTGATCCAATATTTGCATAACCTAGACCTAATGTTCGATAATCATAGCTTCGTTGAGCAATCTCCATAGATGGAAATTGAGCCATTAATACGGAAACTTCAAGGGCTACGGTCCATAATCTAATAGAATGATTATATTCTTCCGTTTGAAATTGCATCGTTTCTTGATTATAATATTTAACTAAATTTAAACTAGCTAAATTACAAGCTGTGTCATCCAAAAACATATACTCTGAACAAGGATTACTGCCATTAATCATCCCATCTGGTGAACAAGTGTGCCATTCATTAATTGTAGTATCATATTGTAGACCTGGGTCTGCACAGGACCAGGCTGCTTTGGAAATGCTATCCCAAAGATCATTTGCTGGAATAGTTTTACAGGCTTTGGGATTTCTTCCTTGCTCTTTAGCATTATCCAACTCAGTCCTCCAATATAAATTCCAATCCTTTTCATTTATTACTGCGTCCATAAATTCATTACTTACGCGAACTGAATTATTACTATTCTGACCTGAAACTGTAGAATATGCATCGCCTTCCCAAGAGGTGTCATAAGTTTCCATTTCAATCTGAGTGTGGCCTTGTTGACCCAACTCTAATACTCTTGCAATCAAATTTTCAGGAATATAAGCTTTCATTGCTGAATTTATAGATAAAGCTAGAGGCTTGTTTTTTGACTGATTAAAACGAGAATCATCTTCAGGATGAGCCTGAATTGCTGCTAAAATTTCATTCGCATGGTTTTGAAGATGTTGAGAACCAGCGACAAGGGCTGCCACTTTTTCTTCTTCTGTTAATTTCCAATTAATAAAGGCTTCAATATCAGGATGGTCCATATCTAAACAAACCATCTTAGCTGCACGACGCGTTGTTCCACCTGATTTAATTGCACCTGCAGCACGATCTCCAATTCTTAGGAAGGACATCAAACCAGAAGACATTCCTCCGCCAGAAAGTGGTTCACCTTCACCTCTTATTCTAGAAAAATTACTTCCAGTACCTGAACCAAATTTGAATAATCTTGCTTCGCGAGTCCATAAATCCATGATACCACCTTCGCTAACTAAGTCATCAGATACTGATTGAATAAAGCAAGCATGGGGCTGTGGATGTTCATATGCATTTGTTGAACTTTCTAACTTTTCGGTATCTGGATTAACAAAATAGTGCCCCTGAGGAGGACCTTCGATACCATAGGCCCAGTTTAGTCCAGTATTGAACCACTGTGGAGAATTAGGTGAAACCATCTGAAAAGCAAGCATAAAACACATTTCATCATAATAGGCTCTTGCATCATTTTCAGTTGCGAAATAACCATGTTTCCATCCCCAATAAGTCCAAGTACCTGCTAAACGTCTAAATGTTTGCTTACCATCTACTTCTTCACCATATTTTTCATCTTCCGACAAGTTTTCCATAGCCTTATGATCTGGAACGCTTTTCTGAAGCCAAATAGGGACGCCCTTTTCTTTGACTTTTCTTAATTTTTTAGGAATTCCTGCCTTTCTAAGATATTTTTGTGAAAGAACATTGGCTGCAACTTGACTATAATTATCAGGAAGATTAACGTCTTTCATTGAAAAAGCAACAGTACCATCAAAATTACGAATCTCTACATCTCTCTTAGTCCAACTTAATTTTTGAAAGGGATCTTTACCACTCTCTGTAAACTTACGCTCTATTTTTAAGCCATTTAATTTAGCTGGCAATTAAGCCACCCCCAAAGGTGGCTGAAGCGAATCATACAATGCTATAATTTGTGTTAATTTCATCGGTCTCCCGCTATTGAGCCTCCATATAATAAGCGTTACATATAGTTAGAAAAAAAAGGTTTTATCCATTTTTAGGGGTACTACCACCCCAAAAATGACAAAAAAACCATACAACTTAGCAAAAAAGGCATGTTGGTTCCACAGTATTAATCAATAAAATAAGATAACTAGTTGATTCGGCAAAAAACGTAATAACTAAATTTTAAATTATTTACTTCCTATCGTTTCTCGCCAGTCCAAACCAACTGTCCTTCTACCAATTTTACAAACCGGTGGAAACACCCGTTTATGGATCGATAATTTAATTAATTTTTCAATTTTTTCAATTAAATCAACACCTATACCGCTTTTTGAACTCAAAGCTTTTTTGGAAATTTGACGCTCCAAGCCTAATAATATTTTATCCAAGGTAGCATAGTCAATACCTAATTCTAACTCATCAGTTTGACCTTCCCACAATTCTGCTGTTGGTGGCCTATCTATTATTTCTGAAGGAACTTCTAATTGTTTCGATATTTCATAAACTTGAGTCTTGTACAAATCCCCAATTGGAAGGAAATCTGAGGCTCCATCTCCCCATTTAGTGTAATACCCAACTAAAAGTTCTGATTTATTTGAAGTTCCAATTACAAGACACTTCGATGAAAAAGCCTCTCCATACAAGAGAGACATTCTAACTCTTGAATGTAAATTACCTTCTGATGCATTTGATGAATAATGATTACTAACTTCTTTGAATGAGGTGACTATATCTGAAATATTATATTCAATGGTCTTAATTCCCAAATTTTTAGCATGATTAGATGCAAGTGTAATCGACTCTGAATCCTTAAAAGGCATAATTAAGCCAAGAACATTATCAGGACCTAATGCAGATGCAGATAAAGCTAAAGTGGCTGCAGAATCAATACCTCCTGATAGTCCTAATACAACTCCTTTGGCTCCAGCATCGTTCACCCTAGTTCGAATGAATTGCTCAATAATTTTTTGAGTATCTGCCAGTAGTTTCACATTTGTTTCAAGACGCAGGGCTTATTGAAATTAAGCAATAACATCTATTATTAACACGGGCAAATGGGCTTTATGCATTTGGCAATAAGTCAAGCACCAATTATTCTTGGAGATATCTCAAAAAATTTAGAGATTATGGAGGAAATGATTATGGAATCTCAAGAAAAATCAAGTTCAGATATTGATCTAATTGTTTTTCCTGAACTCTTTATTACGGGATATAATTTGAGAGATAATTATAATGAAGTAGCTGAAAAAATACCGGATTCTGGAAAAGCGCAGAAAGGAATCCTCAAATTAGCTAAGAAATTCAACATACATATTATTACAGGAATTGTCGAACGATCAGGAAAATCATTATTCAACTCTGCTATTTTGGTTGGACCTGCAGGATATATTGGACATTACCAAAAGAGATTTTTACCTAATTTTGGTCCCTTTGAAGAAAAAATATACTTTGGTGAAGGAAATCAAAGTAACGTATTTGATACTCCCTTCGGAAAGATTGGAATTCAAATCTGTTATGATATTTTTTTCCCCGAAACATCAATGGATTTGGCACATGAGGGTGCTGATTTAATTATTAATTTATCAGCTAGTCCAACAACCTCAAGACCTTTATTTCACAGAATGTTACCTGCAAGAGCAATTGAAACAACCTGCTTTTATGCATACTCAAATAATATTGGTACGCAAGGGAGTTTAACATTCGCTGGAGAGTCTTCTGTTGTTGATCCAAGAGGCAAAACCATCGCAGAAATGCCTAGCTTTGAAGAAGGTACAATTGTATGTGAACTTATGTTTGAAGATTTAGAAAGATTTCGTGATGCTAGACCCGTTTTACGAGATTCTAAGAAAAAAGAGTAGGCTTATTATCAAGTCCCAATCGGACCTCACATGTATGATGTAGCTGTAATTGGTCAAGGGCCTGCTGGCGGTATGGCTGCGTTACGTTTGGCTGAAGCAGGACATTCAGTTGTTGCATTCGACAGAAAAAAACGAGTAGGTGACCCAATACATTGTGGAGAAGGACTAGGGAAAATTGCATTAGAACACACAAATTATCCAGTGGGTGATTGGGCTATCAGAGAAGTAAAAGGCAATCGAATAAGAATGCCAAATGGTAAATCAGTAGGATTGATGTCACCAGGTTATTCAATACATCGCTGGGGACTAGATAGAACAATATCTGACGATGCTGTAGCAGCAGGTACAGAAAGGCATGAAGATTTGAAAATTTCTAAAGTCACAAAAGAGGTAGACCATTGGACTCTATTTGCAAAGGATAAACAAGTAGCAAAAGCTAAGCAACTGGTTATCGCTGAAGGTCGTGTTCCCAATATTGTAACACAAGTAGGCCTCAAAGGCAATGATAAATTACGATTATTACCTGGTCTTCAATACAAATTTAAAACAAGTGATGTTGATTTCCCAGATACTGATTACTTTGATTTTTACATTGACCCTATGTTTGCAGATGGATATGTTTGGGTTTTCCCGCGTGATGGTGTTTTCAATGTTGGAATAGTCTCTACTAATGGTGCAAAGAAAGGTTTAGACTATTTTTGTAGAGAGCACATGAGTGTTGATCCTGATAAAAGAATAAATAATGATCTTGGAGCAAAACAAAATGGTGGATTAATACCAAGAGATGGACCTATTCCTCAATTTGCTACAAAAGACGCTTATGTAATCGGAGACTCTGCTGGATTAACAAACCCTATCACAAAAGGTGGTGTTCATGTTGGAATGTTATCTGGAGAATATGCAGCAATTGCAATTAGAAATGAATTAGGAACTGGAAAATTAGTTCCACCTTCCCACTCTGTTAACTGCCATGAATTAAGAGGACAATATTGGGAAGCTTCAGGTAAAGCTCTACATCCGGATTTAGAATCTCATATATGGTATGACCGGATTCTGAAAAGACAACCGTGGACACAACAAAAATTTGTAGATCAGTCAAAATTGATTTATTCTCTCGACAAACGAATTTTAAATCTGATTGGAGAAATATATGACGGAAGAAACTATTCAAATTTACCATGGCATAAGATGCTTGGAATCTTAATCAGAAATCCAGATTTAATCCCAATGGCAGGTAAACTTCTAAAAATTAAAGCAAGCTTAAAAGTTACAGAAACATACGGTTGGTAATATTCCTGAATAAATACTTAATTTAGGGATAAATATTATGATGCTGACTCCAAATACGGTTATATCATGAAATTCGATATGAGAGTTGTAGCAATTTGCTTCATGCTCACTCTGACAAGTATTACTGGTTGTCTGGAAGATGAACAAACAGAACCAATAATTATTGAAGAGCCCTCTCTTCCAGAAGGTGTTTATGTTACGGGTTCTAATGGAACTGCAATCGATGTTGAACCACTTCCAATGGACTTCGTTTTTAGTAATGTAGGAGAGCAAGGTGCAGAACCAAGTATCGGAGTTACTTCCAGCGGTTGTATATTTTTTATAGCATTTGAAAAGCCAATGCGTTCTTGTGATCATGGACAAACTTGGGTAAATACTGCCGATGGAACTCAGGCTTTTTTCACTAATGACCCTTATGGTTGGGTTGACCCTATTACAGATAGAATATTCAACATCCATATGATGGGATTATGGACCACATGGATTGGGTGGTCTGATGATGATGGAAATTCTTGGGCTGCAAATCCTCATGACTCTGGTTCAGCTCCTATTAATGACCACATCAAGCTTGGTTCAGGCCCTTGGACTAATGAAGGATATGGAATAGGCGGTGGTATTTCTTCAAATATATATGAAACTGCAGTATATTTCTGTTTTAACAAATTACTCTATATTTCCTGTTATACTAGTTATGATGGTGGAGCTTCATTTGAAGCTGGAGGCGATATTGTAGGTCTAGCCACCACTAATGGAGGGTTACATGGAGCAATTACTACAGCACCAGATGGTACTGTTTATTTGCCACCACGTGTAGCAACTCCGTCCATTATTTTCTCTAAAGATAATGGACTTAATTGGGAAGAACGTACTATGGGTGAAGACGTAGGTACACCTAATCCTCGTAAAAACGGAGAAGTTGCTACAGATACTGATTCTAATGCTTACAATGTATGGGTTGGTGCAGACCAAGGTGTCTACATGTCTCGAAGTATAGATTCTGGAAATACTTGGGATCAAACAAGTATCAGAGTTAGTCCTGTAGAAGTAATCTCTGCAACATTCCCTCATACCTCAGGTGGCGATCCAGGTAGAATTGCAATTACATACCTTGGAAGCGAAGATGCTGATGCCCTAGGCCAGCCTAACCTCGATGGTGAACCATGGGATGGCAATGCACACTATGCTACCTCAAACGTTAGTCATTATCTTTACGTTACTTACAGTCTTAATGCACTAGATGAAAATCCAGTATTTCATACACAAAAAATATCTCCTGACCCAGTTCAAGTTGGAAGTATATGTCTAAACAGTGGTGATTGCCGCTCAGAAGAAGGAGGTTCTAATCGTAATCTTTTAGATTTTAATGATTTACACATAGATTTAGAGGGGAGAGTTTACATCGCTTTTGCTGATGGATGTACCGGAACCTGTGCTTCTGGTAACGATACTACGCCTGCTAATTCGAGGGATCGATTAGGATCCGTTTATTATCTAGGAAATGGACCAAGTCTCTATGAATCTATAGGGAATTTAACTGAGTTTTATCCAAGTGATTTAGGTGAACCAACCAAAAATTCGCTAATACCAATGCTCTTTGTTGGAATGTGCGTTTTACCAAGTTCATTTAAACGATTTAGACTATAATCTTCTTCGGTAATTAAGTCCTACGATAGCCAGAACAGAGACTATTGGCATCAGAATATTTGAAAATTCAGGAATTGCGGTAGTATCATACCAATTAATTTCATCATCCTTCTCTATTGCTGCCACCACATCCAGATATCCATCAAAATCTAAATCAACTACAAATATATCTGATGGGGCATCTACATTAGTAGCTATATTTGTAGCACTCCATCCTGCATCTGGAGTACCATCATTAGTATATAATTTAATTTTATCTGCCAAATATGCTGCGCATAGCACATCAATATCACCATCGTAATCGAAATCAGCTGTAACTAATGATATCGGACCATTTGGTGTGCCAATAGAATACGCAGTCCAATCGGCTCCACTAGGGGAACCATCATTAACAAACCAAGAAACTTTATCTCCTGTGTAAGCAGCACCGATAACATCCATATCGCCATCTCCATCAATATCTGCTGCTTCTACATCAGAGGCCCAACCAAATCCGTTTTCGATTTTAGTTGATGTCCAATAATCATCATCTGAGTTGGTTTCCGGAGTACCATCATTTTCAAACCAAAATATCTTATTTGGATCTGCTGCAGCTTCAACAATATCCAAATCTCCATCTCCATCAATATCAACTACTTCAATATCATATGAATATCTGCCTGAGACTTCAGAATAAATATCATGGGTTGTCCAACCACCATTATTTGGATTTCCGTCATTTTCATACCAAGCAACTTTACTTTGCATCATAAAATTTGCAACAACATCTAAATCACCATCATTATCAATATCTGCCGCTTTAACTTTGTAAGCCCCATCAGCATTAGAATCACCAGATACTATAGTTTTTTGGCTCCAACCTGCATCTGGTGTTCCATCATTTACATAATAAAAAAGAGCATCCTTGTTAGTACCACTATCACTACCGCCTCTGGTAGCAAGGAGGTCTAAATCTCCATCATCATCCATATCTGCTAAGTGTACGTATTCCATACAACCTTCATAACTTTCAGGATCATCATAATCTTTAACTGTGTAAGTTGTCCAACCTCCGTCCGTAGGATCCCCATCATTCTCGTACCAAACAACTTGACAATCTCTATCAATTACAGCTACAATATCCAAATCTCCATCTCCATCTAAATCACCTACACTAACTGAACGAGGTCCATTTTGAGATGTTGATACAGAACGAGAGGTCCAAGTAGGTGTAAATGAAAATGCTGCTGTGTTTTCCCACCAAACGACATCATCTGCCGTGTTTGCCACACCTAATACATCCATGTCTCCATCTTTATCAAGATCAATTGGATAAATTCCTTCTGCACCATCAAAATTATCATCAATTACCATTTCTGTAAAACTTTCACTACCGTCATTCTCCCACCAATGAACTTGATCATCTCGTCTTGCCGAACCCAAAATATCTATATCGCCATCATGATCCATATCGGCAGCATGAACAAAAAATGCATGATCGAAATCACTGTCAATTACTTGTTCAGTCCAGCCTCCATTTGAAGGTGAACCATCATTTTTCCATAATGTGACTTCATCTCCGCCCCTTGACATCCCTAAAACATCAATGTCTCCATCTTTATCTACATCTATGGCATAAACTGAATTTGCATTACTATAAGTGGAATCTATAGAACGTTCCGTGAAACTCTCACTACCATCATTTTCCCACCAAGATATATCATTATCACCATATGATGCACCCACTACATCAATATCGCCATCACTGTCTATATCTGTAGCAAAAACAGCACGTGCTTTATCGAAAGTACTATCTATTACATTTCTAGTCCAACCACCATCAGAAGGAGAACCATCATTTTCCCACCAACTAATATCATAATTTACATCATTACCATTTGCTGCACCTACTACATCAATGTCACCATCGTCATCCATATCAATTGCTTGAATTGCGTAAGCTGATGAAAAATCAGAATCTATGGTACGCTCTGTGAAACTTTCACTACCGCCATTCTCCCACCAGACGACCTCATTTGCTCCTGCACTCACCCCTAAAATATCAATATCTCCATCTTCATCCAGATCGATTGCATGGACATCTCGTGCAGTGTTAAATGATCCATCAACAGTATGTTCGGTCCAACCACCATTTGAAGGAGTACCATCATTCTCCCACCATGTAATATCATTAGCTGTATCTGCAGCCCCTAAAACATCAATATCTCCATCGCCATCCATATCAATTGCATAAACTGCAGTAGCTCCATCAAAACTTGTATCTATATTGCGTTTAGTCCAAGAAGGATCGGTTCTAGCCCCTGAAGAATCGGAAACCCAGAAACCATCTGAGAAATCTTCTGAATCATCCCAAGACATCAAGTGATAATATACTTTGAAAGTATCATTAATACCTGTAGTCATGACTTCTAACTCACGACCATGTGAGGCTGAATCTACCTCTTGATAATATTCCCAAGACCATAAACCAAAATCTTCTTCAGATGAATAATTATGCAATTGAGAAGAAATAACTAAACCATGTTGGCCTGTTATCTCAATTAATTGGTTTGCATAAAATGAATCATTTACTTTGAAACCATATGGAATATCTCCATTAGTATCTAAGAAAATATAAACTGTATCTTCACCTTTCAGAACCGGTTCAGTAGCCTTATTATCTGAAATTGGTGATATAACATCAATCTCATTTGAATTCGGCTTATAACCTGAATTCTTCTGTTTAGGTTCATCATAAGGAATTGTAATTCCAGACAATATCTCGCCGTTAACACTCATGTAGAAAAACGTTTCAGAACCTTGCATAACGCTAGCATATTCACTTAAGTCCACATTTTGGTTT
>MIZB01000292.1_pt1 | contig 20163 bp, 15 predicted proteins | sample 888171 | NCBI WGS metagenome assembly MIZB01 (sample SAMN05440186, study PRJNA335308) | marine metagenome | isolation source: marine water
TCTACAACAGGTTCAGCGACAACTGCTTCTACAACAGGTTCAGCGACAACTGCTTCTACAACAGGTTCAGCGACAACTGTTTCTTCTACAACAGGTTCAGCCTCAACAGCTTCTTCTACAACAGGTTCAGCCTCAACAGCTTCTTCTACGACAGATTCAGCCTCAACAGCTTCTACAACAGGTTCGGCCTCAAYAGCTTCTACAACAGGTTCAGCTTCAACAGCTTCTTCTACRACAGGTTCAGTCTCAATAGCAGGTGCTACATCCACTTCAGCTAAGGTTTCGAGTTCGGTAGCTTCTTCTACAACAGTTTCAGCTTCCATATCATCAAAAGAATCCATATCCCAATCAGTATTACTCTCAACAATATCGACTTCAGCTACCACAGGTTCAGCAGCTAAGATGGTGGGCTGCGCAGCAACAACAGCTGGCTCAGGTTGTGCAATCTCAAATTCGTCTTCTATTTCAACAACAGCAGGTAAAGTACTAACTTCCTCTTCAAAATCACATGACAGGCATAATATTGTAGTTTCATTTTGGTAACTAAATACAGTTCCACAATTCTTACAAATTTTTATTTTCTCATTACCAAGATTATCCAAAAACTCTCTTACGTTTCCATATTTTCCAGGGGAATTAGACATTTTTTTACTTGCTCTCCAAATTAATGAGTGAATAACTCAATTAACATGATTCTCACCGTGTATAAAATATTATACTAACTTTTTAATTACTTTGTTTATTTTTTCTTCCCTTCTTTCCCACACATACTTACCTCTCGAAGATTGAATCTTCTCTTTATTCATTCCTTTAATTGTGTTTTGGTTCAGCAAAGTTAGAATTCCGTCGGCAATTGCATTTTCATCAGATGAGTCAACGGAGATTCCGTATTTTTCTTTTTTAACTAATCTATCCGACATATGGCCTTTGGAAGTTACTACTGGTAATCCCATTATCATGTATTCGTAAACTTTTGTAGCAATGGCTTTCATATACCTTTCAGAGTCTTGTAATATACATAGTCCTATATCAGCTTCAGAAAAGTGTGGAGCTAGTTCAGTATAGTTAATCCAGCCTTTCCAATTTATCATTAACTTATATTTTGAGTCGTAATTTTTGGCCCATTGTTCTAAGCTTGTATCGTAAAAACCTCCGATTATAGTTAATTCGGCTTCAAAATTTTCTCTTACAATCTTGTAAGCTTTAATCATTTTTTTAAGCCCTCTCTCTTCAGTTAAGCTTCCTACGTAGATTAGATTTGGTATTTTATTTTTAGTTTTGTTTTCAAGCAATGGAAAGTCTGAAATCGTTGGATAGTTAGGAATTACAGTTACAGAGTTGTATTCTTGGAGTTGCCTTCCAAGGATATTGTCAACAGTTATAATATGATCTATTTTTGGGGCTGCAAACTTAATAATATTCTTAGCCAATAGGGCAGATAGTCTACCTTGCAATTCCCTTTTCATAGGAACTAAATATTCATGACAGTCCCATACTACAGGTTTTTTTGTAATTTTTTTGAGCATCCAGCCATAAATGAGTGGATCAAATTCATGGCAGTAAAATAAGTCATATTTTTTCTGGAGGGCTTTTTTTATTATTTTTATACCTGTAAAACCAAATGGAGCCTTTTTATCAATACAATGTACAATAATATTATCAATMTTTTTTTGTTTAGTACTTTTATGCGGAGTAATAATTTCTACATTATGTCCCATTTTAACCATTGTTTTGACTTCTTTGTAGACTCTTTGATCAAATGGGCTAAAGAATTCCCTATCACAAATTACACATACATTTGCCACAATAGCCCATGGCGGTAGTTCTAAAACCTGTCTATTATGGATATTTATGAAAGTTCTGATGGTAGCTCCTTCAGTTAGGGTTCCAGATACGCTTGGCCAAACATTGCATCAATTAGCATTGGCCAATGGTCTGGCTAAGAGAGGAATTCAGATTACTTTACTTTGCCGTTATGATTCTAATCAATTAAACAAAGGGTTTGATTCTAACCTAAAATTTTTATCGATTAATGATCCGAAAATTCCATTTGAAAGATTAATATTTACTTATAACTCCTATAAGTCAGCAGTAAAAGAATTGAAAAACAACGATTACGATTTAGTTCATGACAGAGGATATATTTTTGCAGGCTCGGGCGTTAGGGCTGCCAATGAATGTGGAGTTAAATCTATATTACAAGTAGATGATAATTGGATTAGATCTGAAAGATCAGCAACAAAATTTGCCAAGTATTGGCTTTACAACAAGAAAGCTATTGAGTCTTGTTACAATCAAATTGAGAAAGCAAATGGCGGCTTTACGGTTAGTGCAATTTTAAGAGAGCAAATAACAAAGTGGAATTCTAAAGCCCGAGATTTTGCAGTTATTCAGAACGGATATGAAGCTGATTTATTTGTCCCAAATTCCAAACCGCTAGGTATTAAAGATAAACTTGGAATTAAGGGTAAATTGGCAGTATTCGTGGGTGCTTTGGGCCCTTGGCATGGAATCGATGAAATAATATCTATTGCAAAAGATAATCCTTCCCTAAGTGTTGTTGTAGCTGGAGGCGGATATGGGAAAAACCTTCCGTTACTAGGCAATCTACATCATATTGGGCGATTGAGTAGGGAAGAAGTTCCTCGATTACTTGTTGAAGCTGATATTGGCCTTGCACCTTATCCTAATTTGGATTATGGTTTTTCTCCATTAAAAATATATGAGTACATGGGTTGTAATCTCCCCGTCTTTGCCACAGATCTCCCCTCTGTAAGAGAGGCTACTCAAGGTAACGCTTTTTTAGCTAAACCAGGTAAATTATCACAATTAGTTTCAAAATTAATAAACAATGAAGAAAAATTATACTCAATATCTAAATCGGCTTATGATTACGCTACTCAAAGGAGGACTTGGGAAAATACAATTGATGAAACAATTGATTTGTACAAAAATGTAATATGAGTTTTGCACCGGGCCATATTAGTTTAACTTTTGCAATACATAACCACTTAGATCCATTGAAGATGGGTTCTACGGGATTAGGAATTGTTTTACCTAAAGGTGTTTATTGCTCCATAGTGGATGATAATAATGAAGGTGAAAGAAATACCATTATTATTGAAAATAAGATAGTAGAGGATCCAGTTGTTCTTAGAGCTATAGAGTTATTGGGATATGGTAACAAAGGATTATCTGTATATTTGAGAAGAGATTTGCCGATAGGCGCGGGTTTTGGAATTTCCGGAGCGTCAGCTTTAGCAGCTTGCCTTGAGCTAGATAAAAATCTAAAGAATTGTACTGTAGCATCTCATCAAGCTGAAATAGAATACAAAACAGGATTGGGCGATGTAGTTGCGATTTCATCTGCACTTAATAAAGGAGATTTTCCATTAGTTGTTGAAAGAATGACGCCAGGGTCTAATGGAGAAACTGACACATATGCAGTAGATTCTAAATTGGTKGTTTGCGTTTCAGGCCTAGGCCGTAATACTTCGGAYATTATATCTARTCCTGAATGGTCAGAGATTATTAATGCRGTATCTTCAAATTTGAATAATACAGAATATGATATTCGTTCAGTTATAAAAGCAGGACGTATTTTTACTGAAAAATCAGGGTTAATTAACGAAAACCTTGCTGAGATTCTAGATAAAATACCACTAGGAGCAGTTTCATCAATTGCACATTTAGGTACCTCAATTGTTGCAGTTTCAGATAATGTTGATGAGCTATCTGCATGCCTAGAAAAATATGGTAAAATATTAATTTTCTAAACAGATGGCTTCTTTACTTCATTTGAGAATTGTGAGCTTGGAATAAATTTAGTTAAATTATCCAATAATCCTTCCTTACTTGGACTGGCAGTTAGGATATTATCCAAGACTTCCTTGAGTGTTGAAACTGGTATTACTTCGATAATATCTTTATATTTTGAATCTAGTAAAACATCTTGGGCATTCATAGAAGGAATCAATACCTTCGTAACTCCAGACTCAGCCGCAGCTTCGATTTTAGCAGTTACACCTCCAACAGGCAATACTTGCCCTCTAACGCTTAATGAACCMGTTAAAGCTACAGTTTGATCAATTTCTGCATTCTCAAGAGCAGATATTACTGCAGTTGCAATAGATACMGATGCAGAATCRCCTTCTACCCCTTCATATGCCCCAACAAATTGAACGTGTATATCATATTTGGAGATATCTTCTCCGGTGTACTTTTTTATTAAGGCTGAAACATTTTCCACGGCCTCTTTTGCAATTTCACCTAATTTACCGGTAGCAATAACTCTACCGTGATTTTTGTATTGGGCAGGAGTAACTTCAGCCACAATTGGCATTAAAATTCCAGCCATTTCTGCCATTCCAGAATTAGCTCCCATTACTGCTAATCCATTGACCATTCCAATTTCTGACCCTTTAACTGAATAAGTTTTGTAGTCTTTTCTTCTTTCTACATATCTGTCGGCAATTTGTTGCTCTAAAGGCTTAGCAATAGTTTTCGCAGTCATTACATGTTCGGCTGTAACAGTATCTTCTCCTAGCTCTATTGAAACATCTCCAGCTACTCTTACTAGGCCTCCTAATTCCCTTAGTCTCAAGCTTAAGTGATTTTGTCTTCCAGCTCTTCTCTGAGCTTCGTGTATAACTTCTCCAATTGCTCCCTTTGAAAAATGTCCAATCTTTTCATCTTTAGCTACTTCTTGGGCTATGAAACGTACTAATTTTTCTCTATTCTCTTGCGAATCAGGAATAGTTGAATTCATGTAAACTTCGTAACCATATCCTCGGATTCTACTTCTAAGGGCAGGGTGCATTCCTTGAATAGCATCTAAATTTCCTGCAGCAACTAAAACGAAGTCACAAGGTACGGGTTCAGTTTTCGTCATAGCTCCAGCAGATCTTTCAGATTGTCCGGAGATTGAAAACTCTCCCTCCTGTATGGCAGTTAGGAGTGCCTGTTGTGATTCCATTCTAAGCAAATTAATTTCATCTATGTACAAGACACCTCTGTGTGCTTTGTGTATTGCACCAGCTTCCACTCTGTCATGAGCGGGAGTTTCTAGCCCTCCAGACTGGAAAGGATCATGTCTTACGTCTCCTAACAATGCTCCTGCATGAGCTCCCGTAGCATCTATGAATGCAGCTTCAGCTTCATATTTGTGCAATACCAATCCCTTTGGAACATTTGCAGTATCATTACGTTGATTGGTGTATCGCATTGCCATGAATATGAAAGCAGCAGCAATTAAACTGTAAAAAATAATCATAGGATTACTAAAACCTGTGGTAATAAACCACAAAATACCAAACCCTACTACTGTAAAAACAATTAACATTTGAGATTTAGCCTTCTTTTCTTTTTCTATCATWGCTTGAGCTTTTTGAACTTGTACAATTTCTTTACCCTTACCAGAAGGTACGACTCTTACTCTTGGTTCATTGTTGTCCTCGTGGTTATGGTACACTAAGACATCTTGTAGTTCCTCTTTCGGAAGTAATTCAGACATTGACTTTGCAAGCATCGACTTTCCAGTTCCTGGATCTCCAATAAGCATTACATGTCTTTTCTGTTCAGAAGCTTTTCTAACGATTTCAACACCTTGCTCTTGGCCTATCACTTGGTCGACAAGCATTTTAGGAACTGCAATGTCTTCCGTAGACTCTATATCCAAGTCTTTTACCCATTCCCTAGGGTCTTTTAATTCACTATTTTTCTCAGGCATTCGGATWTGTTATTCGTCACTAGTAGATATATAAGTTTCTAGCTAAAGTTCTACATTGTCAATATTGTCTTCATCTAACTCATCGTCTGAATCGTTTCCAAACAAAATGAATTTCGTACCGTAGTGAAGTATTCCACTTTCACTATCTTCACCCAATTTTCTAAATACAGATTTTACTCTCATTCCAGATTTTACGGTATCAGGTCTGCAATCGACTATTTGTGATGTTATTCTTGGACCTTCGTCAAGTTCAATAATTGCCATACAGTAAGGTCCAAACATTTCATATCCTGTTTGAGCTTGGTGAACTACAGTAGGAGTTACTACAGTACCAGTTCCTTTGAATTGATAGTCTTCCATACTTCCGATGGATTCTCTTCCAGCCTCAGGATTAAAACTTCTTCGTGGATAATGGTAGGTATCAGTTATCTTACAGTATGAACCAATTAAATTATATCTAGTATCTAACTCTCTCCAAAATCTTGGTACAGACATTATTCAGCCTCCAAAATGTGGACGACAGCTGTGGCAGCAGTACCACCATGATTTTCGGCCAAAGCTAACTTAGCATTCTTGACTTGACGGTCTCCAGCTTCGCCCCGTAATTGTTTTACAAGTTCTATAATTTGAGCGATTCCGGTAGCACCAGGGGCATGACCTCTCGCTTTCAAACCTCCGCTAGTGTTTGTAGGTATGATTCCACCTAATTTAGTTTCACCTTCAAGACTCTTCTGAGCTGCTTCACCACGTTTGAATATTCCAATTTCCTCGAGTGCTATTATTTCAGAAATGGTAAAATTATCGTGAACTTCAATAAGATCCAAATCTTCAGGCTTCTTATTAGAATCTTCAAATGCTTTTTTGGCTGCAATATTTATCGCAGGAAGTCTATGTAAATATTTCCGATGATGTAAGCTCAATGTATCTGATGCTTGACCAGATCCAATTATTTTTATTGGCTTATCAGTGAATTTTTTTGCCTTGTCAGAAGCACACAGTACAACAGCAGCAGCTCCATCACTATTAGGTGCACAATCTAACATCCTCAAAGGAGTTGATACCATTCCTGATTTACTTACAGCTGCAGGATCTAGTGCAAAAGGAAATTGAGCCATTGGATTCAGTGAAGCGTGATAATGATTTTTTGCAGCTACAGAAGATAATTGCTCTCTAGTAGTACCATACTCAAGCATATGATTTTGAGCTATAATTGCATGAAGTGAAGTGAATGTTGCTCCCGCTTTAGCTTCCCATTGTTCATCCGAACCCATGCTAACAGTGTATGAAGATTCAGAATCACTCACATCAGTCATCTTTTCAGCTCCACCAACAACTGCTACATCAATAAATCCTCCTGCAATTGCCATGTAAGCTTGCCTGATAGCCAGACCTCCGGATGCAGAGGCAGCTTCGACTCTTGTAGCAGGTATGTTTTGATTAGCTAATCCGCAATAATCTGCAATTAATGCACTTACATGTTCTTGTTGAAGTGTAGATCCTGCCGCCATATTTCCAATATACAAAGCATCAATATCATTACTAGTTATTCCAGCATCGTTTATTGCAGCAAGTCCAGTTTCTAGACCTAATTCTCTTAGTGATTTGTCCCAGAGTTCTCCAAATTTAGTAATTCCAACTCCAATAATACTTACATCTCTCATTTTGAATCCCCCATGTTTAGTTTTCCACGGTACTTGGCATATGTAGCGTAATTAATTATTTCCATTCTTGAAATCATATCTTCTACGGTTTCACTGCGATCCATTTTTGCAATTTCGTCTGTAACTGTTAAATCAAATCCATCACTTCCAGCTCCAGAACCATAGGCAACTGCAAGAATCCTATCTCCTGGCTTAGCTATATCTAAAATAGCTGCTAGACCGAGGAAAACTGCACCAGAATAAGTATTCCCAATTCTTGGCGTTAACAATCCAGTCTTGTATTGCTCTTCATTAAATCCTAAACTTTTTGCTGCACGGATAGGGAATTTTCCATTTGGCTGATGAGTAACAACATAGTCATAATCTTCAGGTTTGCTTCCAGCCATGTCCATAATCATTTTTCCACACATCATAACATGCTTGAAGAAAGCAGGTTTACCTGTAAATCTACCGCCGTGTCTTGGATATTTTTGTCCTTCTCTTCTCCAGAAATCAGGCGTATCTGTAGTGTAAGAAGTAGTGTGGTTGATTGTTGCAATGACATTTTTGTTACCTATAATTACAGTTCCACCGCCAGCTGAAGCACTATACTCTAGAGCATCACCAGGAGCGCCTTGAGATGTGTCAACTCCTATAGCTATACCGTTTTCGACTTGATTATTTCCTACAATTCCTAGACAAGTTTGTATTGCTGCAGTTCCTGCTTTACAAGCAAACTCAAAATCAGCAGCAGTAAGGTTTGGAGTTGCGCCAATGGCTTCGGCAACGATTGTTGATGTTGGCTTTACGGCATATGGATGAGATTCAGATCCTGTGTATATAGCTCCAATATTTGTTCCACCTAGTTTAGCTCTTTTCATAGCTAATCTTGTAGCTTCTACWGCAATAGTGATAACGTCTTCATCAGGGCCAGGAACTGATTTTGAATATACATTCAAATTTTTAGCCCATGCACTACCGTCCGCACCCCAAACAGATGCAATTTCTCCAGTCTCTATTTTGTGACTAGGTATATACGCTCCATAACTTACGATTCCGCTCATATTTTTTCCTTAATTAAATTTTTTTAGTATTGTAACTATTTCTTCTTCATCGAGTTCTGTCTTTACTAGAACTATTCTTTCCATTTCGGCTAATTTCGTAGCAAGCTTGTCAATGGTTTTTGGCTTGATATAAATAACAACTCTAGGTTTAACAGGATGTGCTCTGATTGCGATCATAGGTGATCTTCCGTAATGCACTCCTGAGAAAAAGATAGCCCTTTCATTAGACCATCCGTATAAATCTCCAAACACATTGAATGTAGTTATAGCTTTTAGTGAATCTACAATTGTGTAACCATAGATTGGTCTTTCTAATATATCTTCGTTACCTGAAAGGATTTCACCATCAATATCTTTGATTAACTTACTAATGGCAGTTCCTGTGTTAAATTCCCTTATGTCATAAACTGCATTATTATTATCTTTTGCAAACATACTACTTACAATTTTCCCACCCTGRGCTTTGTCATATTCTACCATGGCTTCAACAAATTTTCGTACGGTRCCTATTCCMGGAGAGGCTCTTCTTCCTTTTTCAAAATCACAAACAACTGAAGGCTTTACATTCAAAAGTGAGGCTAGATTTTTCTGAGAAAGTTTGAATATTGTTCTCCATTTCTTGAGAGTGTCACCAGGTTTTTCAGAAATTACAATTTCCCCAGCCATTCTTCTAGTAAGTTGCTTCTGCACATTGTTCGATTTGAGGGGACTATATAATTTTTGTGTACTTGAGTTCGTCAATTTGTTAATTATGATTAAATATTAAATAGAACGAAGTGAAATGATGAATGTGTCATCTCAAAATTGGGTCCCTAAAAAAATTTTTCTAACGAAAGGCAAAGGCCTTAGCAAGGAACGTCTAACTTCTTTTGAGCTTGCTCTAAGGGAGGCAGGCATTGCTTCACTTAATCTTATTACAGTATCAAGTATTTTACCTCCGAAATGTGATTTTGTTACACAGGATGAAGGAACAAATATGCTTAGTCCTGGTCAAGTAGTTCCAGTCGTTTTAGCTCGTTCAGATAGTAATACGTTTGGAGATCTAGTCAGTTCAGGAGTGGGTGTAGCCATTCCTAAAGACAATGAGCATTACGGTTATTTATCAGAGCATCATTGTGTTGGAATGGATGACTATTCTATGGAAGAATACGTGGAAGATTTAGCTGCAGAAATGTTAGCAACAACATATGGAGTTAATTTTGACCCGGACGCTTCTTGGGATGAAAAGAGAGAATTGTGGAAAATAGATAATCGAATTGTGAAAACTGAATCTATAATTCAGACTGCCAAAGTTGATAAGGAAGGATACTGGTGTACTACAGTTTCGGCGGCGGTTTTGGTCCTTTAAGATTTTAGAAAGATTTAAATGCTCTCAGAGCTTAGTATTTTCTAGAATATGCGCCCAGCTCCTGCAAATTGGTCATTTCGGGAAAATATTTCCCCGTCCGCTTTGTCAGTGACTCTAGATGGAAAGCATACAGCAATAGGAACTAGAAATGGCCTTGTTTTTTTAAATTCACGTGGAAGATTGTTATGGTTTAATAAAAAAATCCGTAGAATAAATGATGTCTCAGTTTCTACACGCAGCGGAAAGATAGCAGTGGGTAGTTCGCAAAAAGTACTTTACTTGGTTAATATGAAAGGCGAATCTTTGTGGCACAGGGAATTAGAAAGTTCTGTTTTAGCTACAAGTATCAATTCCAGAGGTAATTTGATTGCCGTAGGAACAGATGAAGGTAARCTTATACTATATGATGGGAAGGGMAWAAAGTTGTGGGAAGTTCATCTTAGTAATTCWGATTTTTCTGTTAATTCAGTAGATATAACTTCTGACGGTGAATTCATTGTTGCTGGAACTGATTATTCCCATTTGTATATGTATGACGTAAAAGGAAATGTTTTGTGGTCAAAGGAGACTGGTTCTGAAGTTCTTAAGACATGCATTAGTGCAAACGGAGATTATTTGGGTTATCTCACTAGTGACCGTAAATTTTCATTTTGCGTTAAGAACTCAAGAGTCCTTTGGGAAAATACTTTTGATTCACAACCTTTGTGGATTGATATGGCACAAACTGCAGATTTTGTATCCGTGGGTGAGTCACCAAATAAAGTAAATTTATATAATAAATCCGGTAGGAAAGTTTGGGGTTTTGGTAATGAGGTCTCAAGAATAGGAGTTATGGCAAGCGGCGGAGGTAACGTTGTTCTAGGGAATAAAGGAGGCATCTTCAATTACAGCTTAGAGCCATATCTTAAGAGACTATTATCAGGTTGTAAGAAAGGTATAATCAAAGCTACAGATGATAATCTTGATACCACAGCAGCTAAGAAAATGTATGATTTAGCTTCTAAAAATTTTTCCAATGCTAATTATTTGCAATTCCTAACTAATATTCAGAAAGCGCGAAACCTTGCAAGAGAGGCCAGAGTGATCGAAAGTACTGAATCTCCAAGTGAAAGGAGACTTGAGAGAAACGAATATGAAGAAACATCTGACACCTCTCTAGAAAATACTGAAGATGAAATGATGTCGAAATTAGTTCAATTAGCAGAGATGCGTGAAAATGGAATTCTTTCTGAAGAAGAATTTATAATGGCTAAGTCTAAACTCCTGCGACTATAGCTTAATATAATCTCAGTGCCTAACTACATCATGAGCTGGATGACTTTACCTGAAAAAATAAATTATAACACAGATAAACATGGGAACCTACCTGCTATTTCACAAAAAAATAGTAAAGGCGATATGGAAACCCTCAATTGGTCTCAATATGGCAACTATGTAGATCAAATTTCTCTTTCTTTACTCGCTCTCGGACATAATGTTGGAGACAGAGTTTGTATTTACAGTTACAATAGAAAGGAATGGTTTGCAGCCTATGCAGCATCCCATGCTGTTGACGGGACAGCAGTAAGTGTTTATCATACATGTTCTCCTGAAGAAGTTGAATGGATTGTATCTAACTCTGGTTCAAGGTTTATTTTTGTCGGCCATAATCCTCAATGGGGCGGTAATAATGATAAATTACCAGTAAACAGACTTCACAATATAATGGATAGTCTTCCTGAATTAGAGCATGTGATAATGATGGAAAACGAGCAAATGATGGACCATCCTAAAGCAATGTCCTGGGATGATTTTATATCTAAAGGGGAGAAATTGAAAAATGATGAGATTACAAAAAGAGTTTCAGGAATAGATAAGGCCTCCACAGCTTCAATCATCTACACCTCAGGGACAACAGGTAATCCTAAAGGCGTCGAGCTAACTCATCACAATTTTGCTTTCATTACTAATCAAGTAATTGATCACATTGTACCCCTAGATCCACATGATAAATATGTGTCTTGGCTTCCTCAAGCCCATGTTTTTGGACAAGTCTGTGATAATTATGCGCATGTAACTAGCGCTCTGAATATGACAATTGTTGATAATCCATTACATATCATTGACTATGCTAAAGAAATTCAGCCTGATTTCTTCGTCGGTGTACCAAGAATTTATGAAAAAGTCTATTCTAATGTAAAAGCAGCTATTGAATCTAAGGCAGCTGTACGTATTGGTTTGAAAATACCTTTGATTAATAATATTTTCAAAAAGATTATACGAAAGAAAGCAGGTTTTTCAAATTGTAAACATGCAATCACAGGGGCAGCACCAATAAATCCAGAAATCATAGACTTGTTCCATAGTGTAGGAATTCCAATCTATGAAGCATACGGAATGACAGAAACTACAGCCGGAATGACTTTNAATAATAAGGTAAATAATAAAACTGGTTCAATYGGAATAACATGTCCYGGAACTGAAGTAAGAGTTGCATCTGATGGTGAATTACAATTCAAAGGAGATAACATAATGAAGGGTTACTACAATAATCCTGAAGCGAATTCCGAAGTTTTTGATGGAGAATGGCTAAAAACAGGAGATGTGGGTAGAGTTGATGAGCAAGGTTATGTTTACATTACTGGGCGTAAAAAAGAAATTTATGTTCTTTCAAACGGTAAGAACGTAGCTCCTCTTGTTATTGAAGAAACAATGAAATCTATTTCTTTAGTTTCTCAGTTCTTTTTAGTCGGAGATTCTCGAAACTATTGTACAGGGCTTGTAACACTTGATGGCGGTGCAATTCTTCGTGATAAACTTGGAATGAATCCAGATGACATCCCTAAAGATCCGCAAGAGCAGATTAAGGAGTTAGAAAAGAGAGGAAGACCTATTTCCGAATTTACAGGAAGCAATGAAATTTTTGAAGAAATAAATTCCCAAATTAATTCGCTAAATTCTAGATTTTCAAACCCCGAACAAGTTAAAAAGTTCACTATTTTACCTCGAGATTTTGATATAGACAATAGTGAGATGACACCAACTCTGAAAATCCGCCGAAAGCAAATTAATGAAAATTGGTCTAAAGAAATAAACTCAATGTATACAAACTAAAATGCTGAGACAGACATTTTTTTTAGCTTCATTTCTAGGGGCTTTAAATTTATATTACGCAGAAGATATAGTAATACAAATTCTTTCCGGAGTATTATTTTTATTCAGTTTAGGAATATCTGTAATTTGGCCTGAACCTTTACCACCTCCACCACCGACTAATTTGTGGTCAGAAGCGCCTGAGAAGAAGGAAAGAGAAATGAAGACTTGCTCTCATTGTGGTAAAGAAGTAGATGCAAAATGGTCTATGTGCCCTTACTGTTCTAAAAAAGTATAGTTATACTAAAAACTTTTATCAGATACTCTAAATAGGTTATTGTGGAAAGAATAAATATTCTAATGGTATCAGCAATGTTGGTTTTTATTTCATTACCTGCTTCAGGTATATCAAATCCAGAAGAAATTGAAGCTGAGCTATCTGAAATTCCAAATGTAAAGGTGGATCATTGGGAAGAAAGCCTGTGGTGGGAAAGTACATCAAGAGATTTAAACCGAAATAATATTGTAGATTGGTTGGAAACTATTGATGATGAATACGCCATCGGAGTAATGTATGATCATAAACCAACAGAGGAAGACTTAATTTTACTGGATGGTTTAGGTATAAAAGTTAAAGTCAATGTAGACTTAGTAAACGGACTTTTATTAGGTACAGTTAGCGCTGAATTGTTTGAAACAATAAGTAATTTTCCTGGAGTTCTTATGGTAGAGCCGTACAACAAGGTTGTATTCTACGGTGATGTTCAAACGCCAGCAATTAAAGCTAGTAATTCTTCAGTTTACCCTGTTGGTGCCTGGGATTTAGGATTTACTGGTAAAGGAGTGAACATAGCTGTGGTTGATACAGGAATTGACAATGAGCATCCAGGTTTAGATGGTAAAAATATTGCAGGATATGACGCAGTGTGTTCCGACGACGCCCTGTGCGTAGCTTCACTTCAAGAAGATGATGGTTCGTTTGATCCTGACGATCAAAATCAACACGGAACTGCATGCGCGGGCATGGCAGCAAGTAATGGAATATTACCAAACGGTCAGTCTTCAAATTTTACCGGTTCAGCACCTGATGCAGATTTAGTTGACGTTAGAATTGGCACAGCAGTTGGAGCTGGTCCTTTTGAAAATTATATACTAGAGCAAGAATTTTACGAATCTGCGATGGATGGTCTAAACTGGGTAATAGACAACAAAGACACAGCTTGGGCCGGTGTTGGAAATGAAAGTTTTGGAATTGATATAATATCATTATCTTGGGGAATTACTTCACACGAAAGCGGAGGTTCTGACGGTTCAGATATGTTTTCACAAGTTTTAGATGAAGCTACGCTAGCTGGTGTAGTAGTTTCTGTTGCAGCTGGTAATTCAGGCTCAGACAATGACGGACTTTCAGGCATGGGCTCTTCTAGTCTCTCGATAACAGTTGGAGCTTTGGATGATAAAAATACTGTAGATAGAGAAGATGACGGCATTGCTTCATACTCAAGTAGAGGTCCTCGTCGAGATAACAACGATGGAAATCCATATAACGAAATGAAACCTGATATTTCAGCTCCAGGTACAAATATCATTCAGGCTGAAGCATGTTATGCCAGCAGTAGCTGTTACAACAGACTTCCAGGTCAAGATGCTGCAGATAACGGTTATAGTGGAAGAGGAAGTGGAACATCATATGCAACACCCGCAGTTTCGGGAGTAATTGCTTTGATGATAGAAGCAAATCCTGAATTAGATCCTCTTGAAATTAGAGAAATTTTACGTTTAACAGCCGAAAGAAAAGAAACACTTACTTCTGCAGATGGAGAAGGTGTTGAAGAAGGGCCTTGGGCTACTTATCCTGAACTAGATCCTTACTGGAATCGGCATTTCGGTTGGGGTATGGCGGATGCTTATGAGGCAGTTCAGTCTTCATTAATAAATACAGACTTGGAAAATATTAATGTTGATTTGCAAGCACATATCACAGGCAGTCAACTGGGATGGCAATCTGGAAATAACATTAATGAGTTTTCAGGTATTGCTTGGGGACGTGGGCTAGAATTATCAAAGGTAGAATACAGTCTTGACGGCAGTTCATGGAAAGAAGCATCATATGAAGTTAGCAGTAACGAATCAATATACGTTAATTGGAAAATTAGTCTTGATGCTAAAGAGATATCATTTACCGGAGATCACACGCTATTAGTAAGATCTGTAGGAGATTCAGGATCTTATTCATTATCCACACATTCGAATTTCTATGCTTATGGCGAGTCAGAAAGCTCTTCAGATAATTTCATGGCTATATCAGTAGTACTCGGAATATTAGTCGTGGGTGTAGCTGTTGTTACAGCCTACAGGAATAAATTGTTCAACAATTAGGTTACAGGTAAGCCTTAAATCTAACAGGTAAAGTGTTGTAGTGTGCGCGTCAATACATTTATTGCAGTAGGTGTCGTATTTGCAGTTATTGGACTTCTTGGGTTAACTTATATTTTTCCGAAGATGATGTGTATCTCTGGTCAGGATTTTGTTGACCAAATTGATACTTCATCCGGACAAGAAAAGTACACTGACTATTCCATTGGAGATACAATCACTATTTCAGATAGTATTGCAAGAATTGAGCTTGATAATGGCAAAACACTAGTTTGGTTAGAAACAATCGGAAAATCTGAAAATGATCCGCCTTTCCGTTTTGGGTCTGATATAATGGGAGATTTTGGTGTTGGAAATAGTGTTATAATTAAATTTGAAGTTGTTCAAGATGGTACTGGCGACTATACTCTAAAAGGATATGAAAACGGAGGCTCAGGATTAGCTTCTGATACAATCACATCACGGTACTCTACAGTTAATGAATACATATTCATGTTTCTTATATTGGGAGGAATTGGTTCAATAGCTTATGGAGGATATACCTCCTTCATAGGAAAAGACGAAGAACCACAAGATGACTGGGGTTTTCCTGCCCAAACACCTGCTCAACCTCCGGCAGCAGCTTCACCTATGATTGCACCTCCTGCCCAACAGTCACTGAATCCAGTGGCTCCAACAGCCTCTGCCCCTCAGGCAGCAGTACCTCCAGTTCCTTCTAATGAGCCTACTAGTATGACAATCACTGTCCCTCCGGGCGTCGTTCCGGGTCAAGTTTTGACAGTAGGTCTACCTGATGGTAGATCAGTTAATGTTCAAGTTCCTGCAGGATGTAATGCAGGTTCTCAATTCACAATAACGGTGAACTAAATGAAAAATCAAATACAAAAAATATGCTCGATGGCCATCGTTGGCCTGCTAATGTTTTCAGGTTGTATTGACACAGAAGAAGCTATAGGTACAAATATCAATCCTACTGCTGTTGTCGATGTAGTAACCGGTCTGCGTGTTGTAAATCTCAACGACCAAATACAATTTGATGCATCACAATCAGAAGATATAGATGGTTCAATTTCTTCCTATTTATGGGACTTTGGAGATGGTAATACAGCAACTACCAAAATGGCAATGCACAGATACCAAAGCCCTGGTGACTACATTGTTTCCTTATCAGTTACAGATGATGACGGGGCTGTTGGTAACAACGATCAGGGACTAACGTACATTACAGTCTTACATGGAGAAGTTAACGAAGGTTCAGGAGTGCCACATGGAATTCTTTCAGTTAAAGCTTCTGTTGTTTCCCCCGGTGCTTCTATCGATTTCAGCGGAGCTGGTTCTTGGGCTTGGTCTCAAGATGATGATGGAGATTGGTCCGTATCGAATTCAGCAATAACTTCGTGGTCTTGGGATTTTGGTGACGGCGAAACCGGTACAGGTTCAGAGGTGTCTCATACATTTGGTTCTGCAGGTGGTTTCAGTAGTTTTTCAGTACTTGGTAGTTATCCAGTCAAGCTCACAGTTACTAGCGAAGAGAATATTCCTGATACAGTTTACAGGACTATTAGAGTAATTGCTGAAAAATCATCCGAATCTAAGTCTCCAGATCCTAAAGTATACACAACAGTTAGTATAGGAGATCCACGAACATTGGATCCAGCAGAAGCTTACGATTCAGCTAGCGGAGGTGTTCTATCAAATACTTATGAAACCTTAGTGTTTTATGATAGAGATCAGGAAGATAAATTGATTCCTGTTTTGGCTACAGAAGTGCCTTCCACATCTAATGGCGGAATATCACAAGATGGTTTGACTTACACTTTTAAGATAAGGCAAGGAGTTACATTCCATGACGGTTCAGAAATGGACGCAGATGACGTAGTTTTCTCAATTAATAGGTTGTTGATAATGGGGCTTGGTCCTTCTTGGATGTACGCAGAATTACTTGATGATACAGATGAAGACGGTGATGGAATAGTAGATAGCATCACCAAGATTGATCAATATACTGTGCAATTTCAATTAAAGGAAGCTGCGCCGCGATTTTTGCCAATAATGGCTTACACAGCAGGCTCAATTGTTTCTAAGGATTGGGTTTCTAGCAAAGGTTGCGGATTCCCTGCAGCTGGAGTGCAATGTACCTCAATTGAAAAGGAAGTAATGGGTACTGGTCCATACATGATGAATGAAGATTATGGCGGAAAATGGGTTCCAGAGCAGTATGTTTTAATGCAGTACTATCCAGATTATTGGAGGGGTTGGTCTGATAGTGAGAGACAGTCCTTCGGGGTTACAGCAAAAGGATTCATAGAAACTGTAGTTATCAAAAAAAATAATGATCAATCTGCAAGATTACTAGAACTAAGATCAGGTAATGCAGATTCAGTCTACGTTCAACCAACATTTGTTGATGAAGCTTTAACTTATGACAATATCGATTACAAATCTAATCTTCCATCCATGACTATGATTCAGATATCTTTTAATCATGACATAGCTAACCACGAGGGTTCTGCGCCATCTAGTGATTTTTTTGCTAATGAGGATATCAGGAAAGGATTCTGTTATTCTTTTGATTATGATACATTTATCAATGATGTAATAGATAATAGAGGTCAGCAACCAAGAGGTCCAATTCCAGACGGTATGTTAGGATATAATCCAAATGGTCCGCAATATAGCTATGATTTGTCTATGGCAGAAATGCACTTTAGAGAAGCCGGCGTTTGGGATACCGGATTCAGTGTTGATGCTTACTACAATTTAGGTAATGATGTAAGGCTCGAAGGATTATTATTACTTGAAAATTCGATTGAGAGTTTAAATCCTAATTTCAATATTGAAATTCAAGGGCTTGAATGGCCATTGTTTTTAGATAAACTTAAAACCAGAGAAATTCCAATTTTCATGCTTGGTTGGGGTGCAGATTATTCCGATCCGCACAACTTCGCTCATCCTTTCTTGCACGGTGCAGAGGGATATTACCCTTCCAACTACTTAGGATTTCAATACGATGATCTTGATAATTTAATAATGGAAGCGGCGGCCGAACAAGATACCTTTCAAAGACAGCAGATGTATTACGACATTGCAGATTTAGAGCATGAAAAAGCATTACATATTTGGTGTTATCAACCAACGAGTTATAGAATTGTCAAAGACTGGGTAAATGGTTGGTATCATAATATGATGCACGGTACATTGTATTACACTTTGAGTAAGAGTTAGACACTGTATTCTTAAGTAAAACGTTCTTTAGCAGGACGTGAAACTTTGGATATATGTAGCCCGAAGATTAGCATTGACTATTCCAGTCTTGCTAGGTGTTACTATCATCACATTTTACTTGTCATATGGCATGGGAGATCCATTAGCTGCTTACGTAACCGAAAGAACTACTGATGAACAGTACGAAATGTTGGCTGAGAAACACGGTATTAATGAGCCAATTTATGTTCAGTATTTTACTTATCTTAAAAGTGTAATCACTTTTGATTGGGGCTATTCAGAAGTTCTAAATGAAGATGTATCAGATGCTTTGAGGTATAGATTTGCGGCAACACTTGAGCTTTCGATTTTAGCTTTTATATTTGCTGTAGCAACAGCAATTCCTCTTGGAATTTTTTCGTCAATTAGGCAGAATCGATGGGAAGATCATAGTATTCGTTTATTTGCATTAGCCGGTTCAGCAATACCAATCTTCTGGTTCGCTTTAGTTCTTCAATATTTCTTCGCAGTAACTCTTGATGTTTATTTTCCTGAATTAAATTGGCCAATTACTTCGCGTTTTGATGAAGTTCTTTGGGAAATTAAAGATCCTATTGATATGAATACTAATTTTTTACTTTTTGATGCTATAGCTGCAGGTTCTTGGACTCATTTCAAGGATGCTTTAAAGCACATGATACTTCCAGCTACCGTTTTAGCATATAGTTCAATGGCAACAATTATTCGGTTGATGCGAGGAAATATGCTAGATGTTTTAGGTCAAGATTACATTCGAACAGCTAAATCTAAGGGCCTTTCTGAAAGTCAAATTACCTACAAGCACGGAGCTCCAAATGCAATGATTCCTACAGTAACGCTTCTAGGAATGGGATTTGCAGGATTAATTAATGGTTCAGTATTGACTGAGACTATTTTCACTTGGCCGGGATTGGGTGCATGGGCAATTACAGCAATGCGAAGTTTAGATGTATCTGCAATACTTGCATATACTTTATTTTCAGCTTTTCTTTACATAATCGCAAATTTAATTGTTGATATTTTGTATGCTTTCTTAGATCCAAGAGTTGAATTAAGCGGACATTCAAGTACAGCAGAGATAGTGATAGTTTCTCTATCAATATTACTTTTAGTCACAACTTACTTTAGCGTAGATTATGCAGTTGTACTTGGTGTTATTATTCTAGTTTCCCTGATTTCGTTTTCGTTATATTTTATGGGGGTACGATTTTGGAAAAATCCCGAAGACCTTTGGCTCCTTTTGTTATCATTAGGAACTTTGTTCGTAGTTTGGTCAATACTATCGGGTTTCTTCATGACTATTTTAATGATTTTAGCTATTTTTTATTTGGGTTATCTAGCATACAATTGGAACGATTTGAAGGACAGTCTCACACCAAAATTTGATGAATTTAAAAGAACACTGTACCAAATCAGAAAGAATCCACTCACTATGCTAGGCCTCTTTTTGGTTATATCTTTGATTTCGGTTGCCTTTTTTGCACCTTGGCTTGCACCGCCTTCAGAAAATCAGAGAGATCCGATGAGAATGGAAGAACATTTTTCTTTCAATCAACCCAGGAATTTTCAACCACCTTGCTATTTTTCTTGTACAGCCGATTCAGGTGAAGTAGATGGTTATATTTTGGGAAGTACTGACAGAGGTTACGATATTTATTATGGAATAGTGTGGGATCCCCGGGTACCGAGCTC
>MIZB01000335.1_pt1 | contig 20122 bp, 17 predicted proteins | sample 888171 | NCBI WGS metagenome assembly MIZB01 (sample SAMN05440186, study PRJNA335308) | marine metagenome | isolation source: marine water
GCGGTGGAGGAAGAAGCGGAAGTGGAAGCAGAGGTGGTGGAGGCAGAAGCGGCGGCGGTGGTCGAAGGCGTTGATTCTTAATCCATTCAAATATTATTCTAAAAAATACAAAGAACGAGACTTAAACCCAAAACAACTGGCTAAAATGATGAATCGTTGGCCTCCCTCGATTGCAAATAGAATCAAAGTTGTTGACATAAGTGAAGACTTTATGAAAGCGAAAATGGTTATCAAACAGTCATGGTTGAATAGTGCTTTTGACAAAATAATGTTTGGAGGAACTACATACTCTGGGATGGATATGTATTATGGAATGGCACTGCCTCTTATTCTAAGCCAGAAGGGTATTGAAGCATATGTTTTCACAAAAGAAGCAAACATAAAGTATCTAAAAGCCGTAAAAAGTGATTTGACTGTTTTTTTTGAATTAACTGAAGAAAATATTCAAGCATATGTAAAAGGAATAAATGAAAATAACAAACACGAAGAATGGCTAACTGTTAAAGGTTACAATAAAGAAGGTGATCTCTGTGCAGAAACAAATCTATTAACTTACGTTAGGAATTGGCCTAGAAGTAAAGACCATGAAAATTGATATCGATGAGGACATTTGCAAAGCAAGAACAATTCCATCTAAGTTTTATCACAGCCCTAAAATTTATAGAAAACTTAAAAAAATATTCAGCCGAAGTTGGCAATTTGTAGGAGATACTGATCTTTTAGAAAAAAATAATGCACATCCGGATATTTTGTTAGAAGGAATGGTTGATGAACCATATGTATTAACAAAAGATGGAGAAAAGATCAGATGTTTATCTAATGTTTGTACACATAGAGGTACAATTGTTTGTGAAAATGCTACAAAAACTAAGAATTTGGTCTGTGGTTATCACGGTAGACAATTCCGCATTGATGGAAAAATGAAATTTATGCCTGAATTTGAAGAAGTAGAAAATTTCCCATCTGAATCTGAGAATTTGCCTCGCATTGAAATGGATATGTGGAAAAAAATGATATTCATAATTAATGATAGAAAATGTGATATTAGCGAATTAATAGGGCCAATGATTGAAAGGCTGTCTTGGCTACCAATAGAGGAATTCAGATACAAGCCAGAATTATCAAGAATATACAATGTAAAGGCTAATTGGGCACTCTACTGCGACAATTATCTAGAAGGCTTCCACATTCCGTTTGTTCATAAAGACTTGAACCAAACACTAGAGTACGATGAATATTTTACAGAAGGAATTGATAACACTGTTTTACAAATAGGAATAGGCAAAGACAATGAAAACACATTCGACCTACCTAAAAAACATCAAGATTATGGTAAAAATGTAGCTGCCTACTATTTCTTTCTTTTCCCAAATATGATGTTTAATTTTTATCCATGGGGACTTTCTATAAATGTAGTCAAACCAAAATCTCCTGAGAAAACTCAAATCCAATATTTTACTTATGTTTGGAAAGAGGAATTGATGGAAAAAGGAGCTGGAAGTGGTCTGGACAAGGTAGAATTAGAGGATGAAGAAATTGTTGAATCTGTACAAAAAGGAATTAAATCAAAGGCATACGACAGAGGAAGGTATTCACCAAAAAGAGAAATTGGTGTTCATTATTTTCATAAACTAATACAAAAGTATTATTGATTCTAACGACGCTTAAACATCCTAAATTCCATAAGTCTATCTACTAAATAAATTGAACCAGGGTATTTTTTAGGAATTCTTAGACTTAAAAATGGAATAGTACCTATACTTCTGCCTATTCCAGAAATAATAAATATTGTGAAAATGGCTTTCCAAGTGTCGCTGTAAAAATCTTCAAGGTAGCCGGCCATGTATCCTCCAATAAGTGCTCCAACAAAGGTAGTAATTCCAACACGAGTATTGTAATAGCTAAAGTATGCAGCCCTTTCTTTGTTAGGTGCAAGATCTAGAACCATGGCGTTAGAAGTTATCAAAAATGCACTGAAACATGGACCTAGAATAAATATTTGAAGAAGTATCATAACTTCAATTATAGGGAAAAAAGCATAAATGAAAGGCAAGATAGCAAAGCCTATCCTACTCATTATCAGAACAGGTAGTGGCCCGACTCTGTCAACTAATCGACCCATGATTGGCTGAAAAGCCATTTCAGATACAGCCCCAACCAAACTAAATGCAACTAATACAATATTGTCTACTTCAAGAACCTCAATTAAAATCATAGCAAATAAGGGCCAAATTAGCGACATATTCAAAGCGTAAAATGCCTGAGCACGAACATAACTCTGGAAAGTGTTAGAATATTCTTTCTTTGCAGTTTCTGATAAGACTAAATCCTTAGTCTTTTCAGGATCTCTGTAGGGAACTCTGATTAATATTAGACCTCCAATGAATGTGGCTATGGCTGCAAATATGAATAATGGCCTAAATGGCTCCGCTGAATTGGAACCGTCAGTATAAACCGAATAAACTGCAATTAGAGAACCTACTAAGCCAAGCAAACCTCCTATTACATGGAATCTACTTAGTGTACTTCCTCTCTTAGAGGGATTCATCCAATCTCCCTGTAATGCTGCCCAAGTCGGATTTATGATTGATAACGAAACTGAATAAATAACTACAAGGAGTAGCATTTCGTTAGGTTCATTAACCGTTGAGAGTAGATATAAGGAAATAGCTCCAAAAACAGAACCTCCTATAATCCAATAAGTCCTTATAGATTTAGTATCTGAAATCCAACCCCAAAAATATTGCAAAGCATTTGGTAAAAGATTCATCAATGATTGAATCCAAGCAATTTGCTCAAAGGAAGCTCCCAATCGCACAGCATAATAACTCAGATAAGGCATAGAGATATCGTTGGCAAATGAACTCGTGGCATGGTATGCATATAGTTCTTTTGGAGGTTCTATTTCCTCACTAGTATTTTCTGAACTCAATGTTTTCAACTGCTGTTATGCAATATAACATTACGCACTGCATTTATGCACTAGGGAGAAATGATTTATATAGTATTCAAGAAAAGGTAACTAGTGCCTGGCATAACTAAACTAATTGGAATTTACGACGCAGACGGAGGAATCTTTGGTGAAATCAAATATTTTGCTGGAAAATTTTTCTCAAATAAGCATTGCTCACTTTGTGATATCACTCACGGCAAGTCGAAAAACGAATGGGCAAAGTGTGAAAAAAGATTACCAATAGCAATTGATTTTATCCATCTCAATGAAAGGAATTCGGCAATTGAAAAATATACTAGAGGAGTTACCCCCTGTGTTATTGGAAAAACGGCTACAGGATATGTCACTGTAGTAACTAAAAGTGAAATGAATGAATGTGAAGGCAATGCAGAAAAATTTGAGGCATTTATAAAGGAAAAATTACAAAATCAATAGTATGACTATTATAGCCCACTGAGAAAGGCATGTTGTGACTGAACAAAAAGAATCTCGCCTGAACGAATTCTTAGAAAATCCCGAACGCTCACTTTGGTCTATTGCAATTCCTGTTATTGCTGGTATGGCTATACAGACTCTCTATTCAGTAGTTGATATGCTTTTCATTGGCCAATTGGGTGGAAGTTCAATTGCTGCAGTTGCATTCAACATGCCTCTCTACTTCTTCGTTATGGGAATTACATTTGGAATTGGTACGGGAATTACGGCTACAATAGCAAGAGCTATTGGAGAGGAAGATAAAGAAAAAGCAGATGATGCCGCAAAGCACGGCATACTGATCGCGCTTTTTTTGGGAATTACTCTGACGTTATTTGGCTTATTAACAGGTAAGAAAGTTCTTTCAATGTTAGGCTCACCCGAAGAACTAATAGATGAATCATGGAGCTATCTCAGAGTCACTTGTTACGGTATGATGTTTATTGTATTTTCAATTGTATTCCGATCAATACTGGCAGGTGAAGGTGATATGAAATTTCCAGTAATGGTAGCTGCTACAGGTACAATATTAAATATTATTTTAGATCCTATTTTTATTTTTGATTTAGACGAATACGGAGGATTTGGACTAGATATGGGCGTTAAAGGAGCTGCTGCTGCAAGCGTAGTTTCTCAAATGATAGTATTTCTTATTTTCATTTTTATGCTATTTTTCAAGGACCATGCGTACATTTCGTTTGATATGCAAAATTTTACCTTTTCAAAAGATCTCATGAAAGAAATTTTAGTTGTTGGTATTCCATCCTCACTTTCAATGATTATTATGTCCTTTGGACAGGGTGTCTTCAATTATATTTTAATAATTGGATATGGACCTGACGCTGTAGCTGCATATACTATATCTGGAAGGTTGGATATGCTAATGTTTCTTCCAATCATGGGAATTGCTACAGGTCTAGTCACTACCGTGGGAATGTTCGCTGGAGCAAAACGATTTGACAAAGTGAGAAGTATCATTATTTACGCAATTTCACGAGCATTTGCTATAGTCTCAATTGCTTCAACAATCGTTTACTTTCTTACGCCTACTATCATTAGTCTATTCACAGATGATGAAAATATCAAGAATATTGGCGTAAGCGCATTGAGAACATTGTGCTTCACATATCCATTTGTTGGAATTGCGATGCCTTGTGGTAGAATAATGCAGGGATTAGGCCAGGGAATACCTGTTCTAGTCATTACAGCATTGAGGGTTTTACTTGTTTCAGCACCTCTAGCCTATTATTTTGCAATTATTGATTCTAGAGACATTGTATGGGTATGGTATTCTATTGCCATTTCTGTAAGTGTGTCAGCAATAGTTGGCCCTCTATGGGTTAGAAAAACCATTAACGAAATGGAAAGCTCAAACGAAAGTCTTAGTAACTAGAGCTAATGCCAAAAAGAAAAGAACTAAGCCTATTGCACGATCTATGGTTATTGAATTAGCGCGTAACGTATCTATTAACGGAGTGCCTGCGAGAATGGCTGCAACTAAAACATACCAAGTCGTATCTATAAGTCCAGCTAAAATTGCCATGACAATTCTCTCCGTTTGATCCATTTCCGGATCAATAAATTGACTAAAAACTGCTATTAAAAATACTAAAATCTTAGGATTTAGGAAAGATATCAAAAAACCTTCAATGAAACCTTTACGCCCGCTAATTTCATGCCCTTCTCTTACATCGGAAGGAACATAAGTGAGCATGTTAAAAGACAACCAAAGTAAAACTATGGCACCACTCCACTGCAATAATAAAAATATCGAATCATGAGCAAGTAAGAGAGCTGAAAGGCCTGTAACGGCAGCCAAAGCATAAAGTCCAAAACCAACGCCATGACCAATACCGGTCATAATGCCTTGTAGCCTTCCACCAGATATTGTATTTCTCAAAACCACAGCAAGACTAGGCCCTGGTGATATCGCGCCCATTGCACAAACAAAAGATAGAGCCAGAAGAGAGGTCCAATCCACCACTGCTATTTTCTCCTGAATTTTATTAATGTTGAACCTAGACCCCTATCTGATAATTTAAGTTCTGAAATTTCAGGATATATCCGTTTTATGTCACTCTGCAAGCCATTTTCAAGTTGAACATAATCTTTGATGACAGTACCTAAATTATGGCCATGTACTAGCTCAATAGAAGACCGTGAAGATTCCCAAGCTTCCGCAACAGCAATCTGTGACTTTAACTTAGCATCTGAGAGAGGTAGACCGTGAAGATCAACCCGCATTCTGATTATATTCCTAAAATTTCTTTAGTCTTCTTTGGATTGTCAGTTGTTAATGCCACATCTGCAGCATCCATTTCCATTTTCATAATGTAAAATGAGATAATATTGATGCCTGCATCACTCAACTTAGTTGCCATTTTTGCAAGTGCTCCAGGCTCATTAGAAAGTGTTGTCAATAGTAATTCATTGGACTCAAAGTCTCTACCCATATCTTTCAAAACTTTAGCAGTTGCTTCCTCGTCATCAGTAACCATTGTGACTGAGGCAGTAGAACGACCCATTCCTACACAACCAAGAATATTGATTCCATTTTCTCCAACTGCTGACGCTACGTCAGCCAATTCTCCTGGCTTATCTGCTAAAGACACATTGAATTCTTGCATAATAATTCCCTATCGGGGGGATATATATGTATTATGCTCTTTTTCTTCTAAGTTGTGCAACGACTAATGATGTTAGAACGATGAAAGTAAACGGTAAAGAAGATGCTTCTTCTGTAATATTAGGCGTCGGTGTACTTGTTGAAATCTGTAAATAAGTTACAACATTAGCACTGGAGGAAGAATCTTTCAAGGCTCTTACCATTAAAGTCTGATTACCCTCAATTGAGTTTCCTGGCAAATATTTTAAACGATCGACAAACATTTGGTAATTTATCTCAAATGTTGAATCTCCTGACTCATAGTTATCCAAATCCATCCAGTTGTCACGCATATCCCAAGTCCTCCATTGAACTTTGTCAGGATTTCCACTAATTGAGAAAATAATATTCTTGCTCTGGTCTAAATACACTTTATTGTCTTCCATTTTTGAAGAAGTTACGTTAACAGATATTGAATCGGTAAAATTATAAACGCTGTTAGCCGCTTCCATGAGTGCAGGTAAAGCTTCTACTTGACCATGACCATACACATTATTTTGGCGATTTTTCGGTATACCATCTTCTGCACAAGGCTCATTGGCTCCCATGTAATGACACACTCGGTAGGTGGAAGTTTCTTGCATAATGTTTCTAATATCAAATGGAGATAAATCCGGGTTTGCTTGATACATCAAAGCTGCAACGCCAGCAGCACCAGGAGTCGCCATACTTGTTCCTGACAATGCTTCATAACCTGTACCTGTATTAGCTTCTACAGACATAACACTTGAGCCAACAAAAGCGATATTCGGCTTAACCCGACCTTCTTCAGTAGGCCCTTGACTGGAATAAATTGCAATGGCTGTGTCTTTATCGATAGCTCCCACTGTAATAACATCTTCAGCGCTTCCTGGAGTTCCAATTTGAGCACTTACAGCACTATTGCCTGCTGCAATGAAAAGGGCAATGCCGTTTCTAACCATCTCATTCGCCATTCGATTAACGCTTTCTTCTTCATCTGAAGTCCACTCAATTGCTCCAAAACCTCCCAAACTCATGCTTGCTACTCTAATGTTAAATTCGTGCCTTTTTTCAACGGTCCATTCCATTCCCAGCATTACTTGAGCAAAAGAACCGGAACCTGAATCTGAAAGAACCTTAACGCCTACCAGTTGCGCTTGAGGCGCCATCCCAGTATGCTCATATGTTGGAGCTCCTGTACCGGCTGTAGTCCCTGCACAATGTGAACCGTGGCCGTTTCCATCATAAGGCTCTGTGCTACCATCAGTAACTGAAGCATTATTGACTGCATCGAAAAAAGCTATAACTTTGGGATCATCGGTGTTATTATCATCATCCAAGTCATCAAGTCCAACATGTTCATCATCAATACCGGTATCAATAATGGCAACTACGCTTCCGGTACCATCATATCCTGTTTCCTCGTAAATTCCCCATACCCCATGAACATCTTTTACATCTGAATTTGACACTTGGAGAATACCATCTAATTCAACCATAACTACACCTGGCAGTTTCGAAAGCGTTACTAGATCTTCCGTAGATACTGAGCCTGCAATACTATCAATCAAATGGTAAGTATGAAAGTGAATGAAATCAACGCTATTGATTAGCATATCTTTGTCTGAAATAGTAGGCGTGTGATCAAAATCTACAATAACACCTATTCTTCCATCCTCATCAACCCAATTATGCTTTTTACTATCAATAGCAGTCCAAATATTATCTTGTATACCATCCCTGTTCTTGTCCATATTGGTGTTTTCCCACCAATTATCATGAATCACTTCCTCGGATAAAAAGTCACCCGAAGACTCGTTTGAACTGCCAGATGCAATAACTGGCTGGAGCAAAAGCATTGCAGAAAGCAAAACTGCTATCAGTAAGCGCATAGTCTGTCAAGGAGTCTGGGATAAAAAATATTCGTAGAAATTAATGGTGGACCCGTCGGGATTTGAACCCGAGGCCTCCTGCTTGCAAAGCAGGCGATCTTCCAGGCTGATCTACGGGCCCGATGTAGTTTAATGGAGGAAGGGGGAGATAAAAACGACTATCACTATTCTCTTACTCCAGTTTGAACATTCCAAAGACGATAATAACTTGATTTATTATCTATTAATTGTTCATGTTTACCTGACTCAATTACTTTTCCACCATCTAAAACTATTATAGAATCACTATGTCTTATTGTAGAGAGCCTGTGAGCAATGACTATGGTTGTTCTATCCTTTGATATAAAATCCAAAGATTTCTGCAAAGCTTCTTCTGTCTCATTATCGACAGATGAAGTCGCCTCATCGAGTACTAAAATTGGAGCATCTTTCAATACTGCTCTAGCAATCGAGATTCTCTGTCGTTGACCTCCAGACAGCTTGTGTCCCCCCTCACCAATCTGAGTATCATATCCCTCTGGAAGACTTTCAATAAAATCATGTATTTCTGCAACTTTGGCAGCATCAATGATTTCAGACTCAGAAGGTTCTTTACTTCCGTACGCTATATTTTGTAAGACAGAGCCTGGAAACAATGTAATAGTTTGAGTGACCAAGGAAATTGAAGATCTTAAATCCTTTAAACTTAATTTTGATATGTCATTGCCATCCAAAAGAATATTTCCTGATTTTGGCACATGAAATCTCAGTAACAGACGGATGAGTGTAGTCTTACCGCTCCCTGTGGGTCCAACTATGGCTTGAGTAGTGCCTGGTGCAATTTTAAAATCAAAATTGTCCACTACAAGCTCTCTTCCGGGGTAAGAGAAACTAACATTTTCAAAGCTAATTTCTCCCTTAACATTAGAAGAATCTAAAGGCAATGCCCCCTCTTCAATTCTAATTTCAGTCTCTAATAAATTAAGAACTCTTGTTGTGGAAACCATAGCTCTTTGATATAAATCAAACGTTTCTCCCAACCTGGTTAAAGGCCAAAGAAGTCTTTGCATCATAAATATCATAACGCTATAAGATGCAATAGCCATTTCTCCTTCTAAAGTTATCAAACCACCATGAAGCAATGTGCCTGTAAATCCAACAAGTATGGCCATTCGAATAAGAGGAACAAAGGCAGCACTGAGTCTTATTGCGTCCTGGTTAGCCTCACGGTAAGCTTGAGAAGCTTTTCTAACTCTTTCGACTTCAAGTTCTTCAGTTGTGAAACTTTTAATTGTACTAATTCCACTCAAATTATTAGACAACAATGCATTGAGTAAACCAACCTCTTTCCTCACTTTAGAATATCTGGGCGCTATTCGAGATTGAAACATAAAGGACCCAATAACAATAACTGGAATTGCTCCAATCGAGTATAGAGCTATTGTAGGTGAAATATAGAAAAAAATTGCTCCTATTATCACAACAGTAGTACTAACTTGTAGTATTTCATTTGCACCTTTATCCAAAAATCTCTCTAATTGATTAATATCATCATTCAAAATTGACATTAATTCCCCTTTAGATTGATCTCCAAACCACTCCATTTCTAAATTCTGAATATGTGAATAAGCATCTAGTCTTAATTCGTGCTGAACTGTCTGTGCCAAATTACGCCACAACACTCCATAAATATATTCAAATAATGATTCAAAAACCCAGATTATAACTGTTAAAATAGACAACACAATTAATTGTTCCTTAGGGTCTGAATAACCAAAATCAGATAGAACTGATTCTTCTCTCTTAACTACAACATCTACTGCAGCACCTATTAACAAAGGTGGAGCCAAATCAAATATTTTATTCAAAATCGAAAATAAAGTGGCTAACCACATTGTAGACCTATGATTCTTTGTGTGGGCTAACAATCTACGAATCGGTACTTGCTCAGTCATTGTTGCTTTACTCTTGCATAATGTCCATCTGAAATTTGAACAAGTGGAATTACTTCATTCAAACTTGAACGAACAATATATTCAATTCCCTTTCCTTCAATTGCACTAATTTCCAATTTCTCTTGCTCTGTTATTTCTGTAGCCAATTTAGCTTTTGATTCATCTAAGTAATTAATTGGACTTGGAACGTCCCCAAGAATCATAATTTTATCCTTATTTTTATCAAAACTTGGAGTTGCAGACAAAAGGGCTTTGGTATATGGATGTTGAGGATTAGAAAACAATTCATCAGTATCTGCTTCTTCAACAACTCTACCCAAATACATTACAGCTAAACGATCACACATGTACTCAATCACTGAAAGATCATGTGAAATAAAAATATAAGTTAAATCATACTTCTTTTGCAAATCATTTAGAAGATTTAGAATCTGGGCTTGAACTGAAACATCTAAAGCAGAAGTAGGTTCATCTAAAACCAATATTTTTGGATCAAGAGCAAGAGCTCTGGCAATAACTATCCTCTGCCTTTGACCTCCTGAAAATTCATGTGGATATCTATACAAGTGTTCCTCTCCAAGACCTACATTTTCCAACAACTCAATTACTCGCGAACGTGCATTATCTGTTTTACCATGTATAACAAGTGGTTCACTCACAATATCTTTAATCAACATTCTCGGGTTCAAGGCCCCCATTGGATCTTGAAAAACAACTCCTATTTGTTTACGGAAATTGCGCAATTCTTCACTAGTTAACTCCTCTAAATCATTACTACTAAAATTATTCCCAGTAATTTCCTCAGATAAGATAACTGAGCCTGACGTGGGCTCTACAAGTCTAAGCAACGTTCTCATTAAGGTAGTTTTTCCACAACCACTTTCACCAACTATACCGAATGTTTTGCCTGATTCGATTTTTAAATCAACACCATCTAATGCCTTGACCAAAGCTACATCAGTTCCCCAAGCATTTTTGACAGGAAAGTGCTTCCTCAAATTTTTAATAGTTAAAATTCCCTTCATGATGTCCGAACCTCCTCTAAATTTGGAACTTTCAACCTTTCCTTACCACCTTTTGGTATAGCCTCCAACAGGCCTTTAGTATAATCATTCTTTGGATTGGAAAATATTTCATCTACTGTAGCTTGTTCAACAATTTTACCCTTGTACATGACGGCTACTTTTTCACATGTTTCAGCTACTACTCCTAAATCGTGTGTTATCAATAAAACAGACATATTCTCCTCTTTCTGAATGTCTTTGATTAATTGTAATATTTGTGCTTGAATTGTGACATCTAATGCAGTTGTTGGTTCATCTGCAATCAGCATTTTGGCTTTACCTGCTAAAGCCATTGCAATCATTACCCTTTGTTGCATACCTCCACTCAATTCATGAGGGTAAGAATCTGCTATTTGCTCAGGATTAGGCAATTTAACTCTAGACAATGCATCAATTACCATCAAATCTAGTGCAGATGCAGGATTATCTTTCTGAACATAATCTCTAAAGAACATCAACAATATTACAAACAGGAAAGGCAAAGAGAATCCCCATTGACCTAACATAACGAACAAAGAAATAAATGATATACAAAAGGCCATAATTGTAAACTCCACACCAGGAGAAGCTTTCCATTTTTCACTTTTATAAACTGGAATTTCTTTCTCTGACGCTAAGTCTTGAATTGCTTTATTTTGATGTAAAACTAGAATTTCTCCAATCTGTTCATTAACGGTCATGACTGGATTTAAGGCTGATAGAGGATCTTGGAAAATAATACCAATCTCACCCCCTCTTATTTCTCTTAATCTTTCATCTGAAGCATTTGTTATATCTTCTCCATTTAACTTAATAGTGCCATCAACAATCTCACCGGCCTTAGGAAGTAATTTCAAGGCAGAGTAACAAGTAACTGATTTGCCACTTCCTGTTTCTCCTACTAAACCAAATATTTCTCCGTCTTCAATTTTAAGATTAACTCCATCTAATGCTTTAACGACACCGTCATAAGTATTGAAATTTGTTTTTAAATTTTCGATTTCTAACATTAATTCCTCTGCTTAGGGTCCAAAATATCCCTAATTCCATCTCCTAGAAGGTAAAAGCCTAGAGCCCATAGAGCAATAACTAGCCCAGGGAAAAAGAAAGACCACCATTGTCCTAACAAAATATTGTCTTGTCCAAATGAAACTAGCTTACCCCATTCTGCTAAATCTGGACCTCCTCCGAATCCCAAAAAACCTAAAGCTGCCAAAGATAAGACGATACCTCCCATATCCATAGTAGCAATAACAATCACAGAAGTAATGCAATTGGGAATTACATGCTTAAATATTATTCTAAAATCTGAAGCACCCGATGCTTTCGCAGCTTCAATATAGGGCAATTTACGGATTCTGAGAGCTTCAGCTCTGATGATTCTCGTAAACCCAGGCCACCCCACTATTATGAGAGCGTACATCAACATTTCAATAGAAGTATCCTCAGTAACTGCAATAATTGCTAAAGCCAAAACCAAACCTGGAATTGCAATGAAGACATCAGTGATTCTCATTACTATGTCATCGACCCTGCCTCCGTAATATCCAGATACAGCCCCTATTACAACTGCAATAAATGTACCCGTAAAGACAACTTTAACCGCAACATCCAGTGAAGTACGGCTTCCCCAAACTATTCCGTAATAAATATCGTAACCTCTGTCTGTGCTTCCCAAAATGTAACCATCTACTTCACCTGAATCTGCAGTACAAGAAAAATAACAAGGTGGTTGAAAATTCCTAGGTTGATTGAAAGAAAAATGTTCTTCCATTCTCATCGGATCTCTCTGATTTTCTGAAGGGGGGGCAAGCCAAGGTGCAAAAAAGGCAACCGAAATCAAAGATATAACCAAAAAGAGACCTAGCATAGTGAGTGGATTCTTTCTGATTTGGTACAGTGTTCTTTTAAATTCATCAAATTTTGGTGTGAGACTGTCTTTCAAATCGTTCCAATTGTATGCTAGATAACCAAAATAAGAAATAGCTAAAATCATTAAAATAGTCATGAAGAAACCCGATAGTATTGACCAAACTACAAACAACGTTCCTAATGATAACAAGAGGAGCCAAAGGTCTTCGGGATTATTCAAAAATCTGACTCCCATTGAGTATAACGAGAAGGAAATTAAAGAAAATAAGATGATTATACCGAGTATGACTGCGTAATCCACACTAAAGTAGGTTGTGATTAAAAGTAAGACTGAAAGAGAAACTATAACTATCTCCGCTGTACTCGAATGGCCGCTTAATTCAACTCTTGGATCTAAGAAAGCATACAAAATATCAACAATTAAATTTGCGATTATGTAAAGAAAAGCTGAAAACAAAGTATATGCAAGTATTGCAGATACATCTAAACTTCGCATTGCTGTAATTGCCCATGCACCCAATCCCGGCCAAGTGAAAATAGTCTCAGTCAATACTGAACCATTAATTAATCCTGCAAATCCCATTCCTAGAAGCGTTACTGTAGGAATCATTGCATTTGGAGCTCCATGCTTGTAGGTAATTTGACTTTCAGAAAGACCCTTAGATTTAGCTGTTCGAATGTAATCTTGACCTAAAACATCTAGCATATTTCCTCTCATCAACCGGATAATTGTTGCCATTGAACTATATGCTAAAACGGTAGCTGGAAGTATCATGTGCTTTAAAGCATCCTTAAAATGAATCCAAGAACCTGCAGCTATAGCATCAAAAAGTAAAAAATTAGTATTCATATCAATAGGATCTTTAATTTCCCAAAGAACTTCATCAAACCGAGAAGTAATTGGCCAATTTAACTCAGGAAAATAAACATCAAGAGTTACTGCGAAAAAATATTGAAGAACTAAAGCGAACCAGAAGATTGGTATTGCAGAACCTGCTAATGCAAATAAACGAATACTATGGTCTTCCCATCGATTCTGCCTAATTGACGAAAAAATTCCAAGAGGAATCGCTGTTGCTACAGCAAATACAAAAGCTAAAATTGAAAGCTCAAGTGTTGCCGCAAATCTATACCGCAAAGCGTCTGAAACTTCTTCATTTAGAACTTCTGAATAACCCCAGTCAAAAGTGATTACACTTTTGAGATAAGTAAAATACTGAACATAAATTGGCTCATTAATACCGTGTTTCTCAGCCAACATTTCGTATTGTTCATCAGTAGTTCTTTCGGTTACGTATGCAGCTAATGGATCTCCCATGCCATATGATAAATAAAATGTGATTATAGTAACACCTAGCAAGACCGGAATAGTCAGTGCTAATCTTCGAGCTACATATATCCAGAGTTTCACGTTCTGCTAAAGAACGTTTTACTTAAGAATAGAGTGTCTAACTCTTACTCAAAGTGTAGTACAATGTACCGTGCATCATATTATGATACCAACCATTAACCCAGTCTTTGACTATTCTATAACTTGTTGGTTGATAACACCAAATGTGTAATGCTTTTTCGTGCTCTAAATCTGCAATATCATAATACATCTGCTGCCTCTGAAAGGTATCCTGTTCTGCTGCAGCTTCCATTATTAAATTATCAAGATCATCATATTGAAATCCTAAGTAATTAGATGGATAGTAGCCCTCAGCACCATGTAAGAAAGGGTGCGCAAAATTGTGCGGATCTGAATAATCTGCACCCCATCCAAGCATGAATATTGGAATTTCTCGAGTCTTTAATTTATCCAAAAACAGTGGCCACTCTAAGCCTTGAATTTCGATATCAAATTTAGGATTTAAACTCTCTATTGCATTTTCAAGCAATAATAGCCCTTCAAGTCTTACATCATTACCTAGATTGTAGTAAGCATCTACACTGAAGCCTGTATCCCAAACACCAGCCTCCCTAAAGTGCATTTCTGCCATTGATAAATCGTAACTATATTGCGGCCCATTTGGATTATATCCCAACATGCCATCAGGTATAGGACCTCTTGGCTGCTTACCCCTGTTGTCTATTACATCATTGATAAAAGTATCATAATCAAATGAATAACAGAAACCTTTCCTAATATCTTCATTAGCAAAGAAATCACTAGAAGGTGCTGAACTTGTTTGATCTACATTAGCGATATCATGATTGAATGAAATTTGAATCATAGTCATAGAAGGAAGATTGGATTTATAATCAATATTATCATAAGTTAATGCTTCATCAACAAAAGTTGGTTGAACATAAACTGAATCTGCATTTCCAGATCGAAGTTCTAGTAATCTTGCAGATTGATCATTATTCTTTTTGATAACTACAGTTTCTATGAAACCTTTTGCTGTAACACCAAAAGACTGCCTCTCACTATCAGACCAGCCTCTCCAATAGTTTGGATAATATTGCATTAAAACATACTGCTCTGGAACCCATTTACCACCATAATCCTCATTCATCATGTATGGCCCGGTACCCATTACTTCTTTTTCAATTGAAGTACATTGTGTACCTGCTGCAGGATAACCACAACCTTTGCTAGTGACCCAATCCTTAGATACAATGGAACCTGCAGTATAGGCCATTATTGGTAAAAATCGTGGTGCAGCTTCCTTCAATTGAAATTGAACTGTGTATTGATCTATTTTTGTTATACTGTCTACAATACCATCACCATCTTCATCAGTATCATCAAGTAATTCTGCATACATCCAGGATGGACCCAGACCCATTATCAATAATCTATTAATTGAAAAAACTACATCATCTGCGTCCATCGATGAACCATCATGAAATGTAACTCCTTGTCTAATTTTGAAAGTATAAGTCAAACCGTCTTGTGATATACCTCCATTAGATGTAGAAGGCACTTCGGTAGCTAAAACTGGAATCAATTTATCTTCCTGATCTCTGTCATAAAATACTAAGGTTTCATAAGTATTTGAGAGAACTCCTCCGCTAGCTGAATCATAAGCTTCTGCCGGATCTAATGTTCGTGGATCTCCTATACTAACAGTTGTGTATACCTTAGGATCTGGAGATTTAGACTCTGATGATTGCTCTGCAATTACTCTAATCGTTCTGTAGACCGTATCTGGGATATTATCTTCGCTGGTAACTGTGAGTTTGACTGGATAGCTACCAAGTACTGAAAAACTACTAAAACCACCTGCAGAGCCAAAAGTATGAGATACCTCTGAACCTGTACCAGTTTCGCCATCACCAAAATCCCAAGACCATGAAGTTATTGCTGAATTCGATACAGACCAATCACCATCTTCATCTTGGGACCAGGCCCAAGAACCGGCTCCATTGAAATCTACAGAAGCACCAGGGGAAACCACTGAAGCTTTAACTGAAAGGATTCCATGAGGCACTCCTGAACCCTCATTAACTTCACCATGTAAAACTGTAATGTACGTTAGTCCCTGATCGTTATTACCAACAGCCCCATCGTCATCAGTAACTGATAAGGAAACAATGTAATCACCTGGACTCTGATATCTGTGCATTGCCATTTTGGTAGTGGCTGTATTACCATCTCCAAAATCCCACAGATAAGAAGAAATTGAACCATCTACATCTTCTGATTGTGATGCGTCAAATTGAATTTGGTCATTAAGATTTACAACTCGCAAACCAGTTACTACATCAACAACTGCAGTAGGATTGATATTCTTCCCTATGGCTTCATCTGTGTCAATACAACCTGAAAACATTAGCAGGCCAACAATGGCCATCGAGCATATTTTTTGTATTTGATTTTTCATTTAGTTCACCGTTATTGTGAATTGAGAACCTGCATTGCATTCTGCTGGAACTTGAACATTAACAGACCTACCATCAGGTAGACCTACTGTCAAAACTTGGCCCGGAACGACACCCGGAGGGACTGTTATTGTCATACTAGTAGGCTCATTTGATGGAACTGGAGGTACTGCTGCCTGAGGAGGTGAGACTGGTGGCGCCACTGGATTTGGTGCCTGTTGAACAGGAGGTGCAGACATAGGTGGAGCTGCTACTGGAGGTTGAGTCGGTGCTTGAGCTGGAAAACCCCAGTCATCTTGTGGTTCTTCATCTTTCCCAATAAATGAGATATATCCTCCATAAGCTACTGAACCGATTCCTCCCAATATTAAAAACATGAATATGTATTCATTGATTGTAGAATACCGTGATGTAATTGTATCAGAAGCTAATCCTGAGCCTCCGTTTTCATATCCCTTTAGAGTATAGTCACCAGTACTGTCTTGTACAACTTCAAATTTAATTATTACACTATTACCAACACCAAAATCTCCCATTATATCTGAACCAAAGCGGAAAGGTGGATCATTTTCGGATCTTCCGATTGTTTCTAACCAAACTAGTGTTTTGCCATTGTCAATCTCAATTCTTGCAATACTATCTGAAATAGTGATTGTATCTCCAATAGAATAATCACTATACTTTTCTTGTCCAGATGAAGTATCAATTTGATCTACAAAATCTTGCCCTGAGATACACATCATCTTCGGAAAAATATAAGTTAACCCAAGAAGTCCAATAACTGCAAATACGACACCTACTGCAATAAATGTATTGACGCGCACACTACAACACTTTACCTGTTAGATTTAAGGCTTACCTGTAATCTAATTGTTGAATAATTTATTTCTGTAGGCTGTAACAACTGCCACACCCGCAACTAATATTCCGAGTACTACTGATATAGCCATGAAATTATCCGTAGAACTTTCTGACTCACCATAAGCATAGAAACTCGAATGTGTAGATAGTGAATATGATCCTGAATCGCCTACAGATCTTACTAATAGCGTGTGATCTCCAGTAAATGAAATCTCTTTAGAATCAAGAGTAATTTTCCAATTAACGTATATTGATTCGTTACTGCTAACTTCATATGATGCTTCTCTCCATGAACTGCCGTCAAGACTGTATTCTACCTTTGATAATTCTAGCCCACGTCCCCAAGCAATGCCTGTAAACTCATTAATATTATTTCCAGATTGCCATCCTAGTTGACTGCCGGTAATGTGTGCTTGTAAGTCAACATTAACATTTTCCAAGTCTGTATTTATTAGAGAAGATTGAACTGCCTCATAAGCATCCGCCATACCCCAACCGAAATGTCGATTCCAGTATGGATCTAGTTCAGGAAAAGTGGCCCAAGGACCTTCTACAACGCCCTCTCCATCTGCTGAAGTAAGTGTTTCTTTTCTTTCGGCTGTTAAGCGTAAAATTTCTCTAATTTCAAGAGGATCTAATTCAGAATTTGCTTCTATCATCAAAGCAATTACTCCCGAAACTGCGGGTGTTGCATACGATGTTCCACTGCCTCTTCCACTGTAACCATTATCTGCAGCATCTTGACCTGGAAGTCTATTGTAACAGCTACTACTGGCATAACAAGCTTCAGCCTGAATGATATTTGTACCTGGAGCAGATATATCGGGTTTCATTTCATTATATGGATTTCCATCATTGTTGTCTCGACGAGGGCCTCTACTTGAGTATGAAGCAATACCGTCGTCTTCTCTATCTACTGTATTTTTATCATCCAAAGCTCCAACTGTTATCGAAAGACTAGAGGAGCCCATACCTGAAAGTCCATCATTATCTGAACCTGAATTACCTGCTGCAACAGAAACCACCACGCCAGCTAGTGTAGCTTCATCTAAAACTTGCGAAAACATGTCTGAACCATCAGAGCCTCCACTTTCGTGTGAAGTAATTCCCCAAGATAACGATATTATATCAATTCCAAAACTTTCATTTCCAACACCTGCCCAAGCTGTATCCTTATTATCTATAACCCAGTTTAAGCCGTCCATCGCAGATTCGTAAAATTCTTGCTCTAATACATAATTTTCAAACGGACCTGCACCAACTGCAGTACCTATTCTAACATCAACTAAATCTGCGTCTGGTGCTGAACCTGTGAAATTTGAGGATTCACCATTTGGTAAGATACCATTACTTGCAGCCATACCTGCACACGCAGTTCCATGCTGATTTTGATCGTCAGGGTCAAATGAGCCATCATCCTCTTGTAGCGAAGCCATACACAAAGCGTCGTCTGAACATACTGCATCATATCCTGCAATATATTTGCCATCTAAGCCAGGATGCTCATTGTCGATTCCTGTATCCACTACTGCAATATTAACTCCATTACCTGTGAATCCTAAATCCCAAGCTCCATCAGGATAAATTGAAGAATTACTAGCTTTAATTGCTGGCGTCTGAACATCTCCGTAAAATACAACTTTATTGTATGGCTCTACCATAAGGACACCTGGAAAATTACTTATTGTCTCAAATAATTCAGCATTAACTGTACCTAGTAAAAGTCCGTGAACTAAATCTACGTTGACTTTTACTGATATGCCTAATTCCTCTAATAAAATTAAGTCTTCATTAATAGGCTGATGATCATAAATTACACCAATGGCGTATTCATCATCAATAGTTTCCAACCAATCTACAATCTTATTTCGATTTAAATCTCTTGATGTACTTTCCCACCATAAGCTTTCTTCCCAAAAATCCACCTTCACGTCTGGAATTTCAGATAATTCAGTTTTAATTTCTTCTGGATTTGATATGCCTGAAGCTGGTAATGAAATAAAAACCAACATTAATGCTACCATTAGAATGTTTATTCTTTCCACAATATCCTAGTTAGAGTGTCAGATAAAAGTTTAGTGCCTCTCCTAAAGATGACTATACTCTCTTAGAGCAATAAGGACACATTGTCCATTTTAGGTCAACTGCTTTACCGCAACTAGAACAAGTTTTCATTTCTCTTTCCTTCTTCTCAGGCGCTTCCGACCACAAATTGGCCGGCGGTGGAGGTGGTAAAGGTTCAGGCCAAATCACAGATATTCCCAAACTGAATAAAAATAACACTCCAGAAAGAATTTGTAATACTATATCTTCTGCAAAATATAAATTTAAAGCCCCTAGAAATGAAGCTAAGAAAAATGTTTGTCTCAACATTTTAGTCTGTATACATTGAATTTATTTCTTTAGACCAATTTTCATTAATTTGTTTTCGACGGATTTTCAGAGTTGGCGTCATCTCACTATTGTCTATATCAAAATCTCGAGGTAAAATAGTGAACTTTTTAACTTGTTCAGGATTTGAGAATCTAGAATTTAGCGAATTAATTTGAGAATTTATCTCTTCAAATATTTCATTACTTCCTGTAAATTCGGAAATAGGTCTTCCTCTCTTTTCTAACTCCTTAATCTGTTCTTGCGGATCTTTAGGAATATCGTCA
>MIZB01000179.1_pt1 | contig 20075 bp, 17 predicted proteins | sample 888171 | NCBI WGS metagenome assembly MIZB01 (sample SAMN05440186, study PRJNA335308) | marine metagenome | isolation source: marine water
TGCTATCATTGTTGCAAAGAGAGTACCAATTCCGGATACGAATAATCCAAAGTAAGCTAAACCTTCCATACTCTGCTCAGATTTTCTTTTTCTGTAGAATAAGTACATTCCAATGAAAGAAATTGAAACTGACAGCACGGTAAGTATAATGTCTCCCTGCTCAAAGTAGAAATTAGCACTGTTTCTTACTAAATTCCAAACTACAACTATGAATTGTAAAGACAACCCCATGAGGATCATGAAGAAGTATTTTGCTTCTTCCATGTCTTTCAATCTTACAGTTTGGAGAATATAACCTGCAATACCAAGTAAAAGGAATAAAATGCCAGCCAACAATATCAACATCTCAATTGGTTGTAAATCAATGTAAGCGTACTGGACTTGACCTCCAACTTCCGTACATGCTTGTTCCAAGGAAGAATCAAATGATTTCAAAGAAGTATCACATGATAACCAAGGCCCTCTAACCCAATTATGGTGTAAAGCTGCAAAAACTAAAGAACCTGCTCCAATAAAGGAGTAAATAGTAGATAAAGGTGCCTCACTAATATCTTTACCAGTAACTGCATAGAGGAAAACAATGTACGAAACTACAATGATAACAAGTCCAGCAGTAGCTCCTAACGTACTTTCAAAACCTTCTAACGGCTCTTGATTACGACCCATGAAGAGGTAAACGATTCCCAAAATTACTAACATCAAAAACAATGGAGCCATGATGTTACTGTCGCTAATTCTTCTAGCCTGAATCAATATACAAAGACCCATTAATGCTGTAAGACCAAGAATTGTTTGGTATTCATGAGTCTTGACATTAAAATTACTAGTATCCCATTCAGAATTAAGGACTAAAGGACAGCCGTTAGGATTGCCTTTAGACGAAATTTCACCCCAACCTGGACAAGTTAAAGGCTCATTATAGGTTGTATAATTTCTTAAATCTTCATAAGTTACGCCCTCACCTACTGTAGATTCAGGATTAGGAACATCAGCTGTTGTGTAATACAAAACCAAACCAAGTAATGCAACAGCAAGCAAAAATTGTAATGCTGGGAGATAAAAACTAGATTTTGCTCTACCTGTAGAAATTGGTGGCGGAGAAGAAACAGGAGAAACTGTCTTAGTATTTTTCTCCTTAGTTACAGGAGTCTCAACATTAGAAGGGCCAACGTCTTTTGCACCTGCCAAATTGACACCGCAAATATTACAAAAAGGTGCTGTATCTTCAACCTCTACAGCGCAGACTGGGCACTTCTTCATGACTCTCATTTAACTGCGTAGATAAAAGACTTTTACTGGCAAACGTTCTTATTAGGGTTTCAAAATGGGAAAATAATGGTTACCGAATTATTAACTCTCCGAGACTTGAGAGTCCAAACTTTAAAGGAGAGAAAAGAAGGAAGACTAACAAAAATACCTAACAGCTTCTTTAACCAAATTAAAAATTTAGAGAATCAAATTCGAAATGTTATTGAGCAATCAAAAGATAACGTAAAGAGACTTGAAAAGAGCAATTCTGATATGCGAAAGCTAATGGATTTAAAGCTAGAATTACATAAATTAAGAGAAAGAAAATTAACAGATTTATCAAGAGAAAAAGTTAATGGTCAAAACCCAAACTTGGAAAATGTGCATTCTAACGAAAGTGAATATTTAGAGTCTATTTGCTCAGTTATTGAGAAACACCGCGAGAACACTCTACTTAGTACCGATTTTGAATTCATACCTGAGAATAAATCAGATTTAAAGAAAGAAAATTTAGTTGAAAATAATGACGAAGTTAAAATTGAAGAGAATGTTGAAAATCAAACTCAAATAGATATTAAGAAAAGCATTGATGAACAAACAGACAACTCAGAATACTTATATGTGAAAGTGCTAGAAGATCTGCCTACATTCACAGGAATGGATGCTAAAAATTATACTCTTAAAACTGGAGACACAGAGTCAATTCCTAAGTACAATGCAAGAATGTTAAGTGATGCAGGAAAGGTAAAGCTAGTAACTGAGGTGAAGGTCTGACTTACGAAAAATTTGAAAATAACATAATTGTAACAGACAAGAAAGTAGCTGCCCAAATTTACAATAAGGGAAACACAGGAACACCACAGAGCGGAGGAAACTTACTACTTACTAGTTATGAGGCTCTGTATTCAAATGATAGGAAAGACATTATACTGACTGATGAAGAAGTCGAAGAATTAAAAGGAGATAAACTTGTTTACTATACTTATCGTGATCTAAAAGAGAGAGGATTGGTAGTTAAATCCGACGAAAAAGGTCTAAGGCTTTACGACCGAAATACGTCTACAAAATCTGCAGCTTCAGCTATAGTTTACAGTTATAATTTTCAGGATAATATCGATTTTAGTAGGGTAATAAAGGAGCTAAAGGCTGGTTTTGAAAGAAGAACTCAAATTGGAATTGTTGATAACGAGGGCGATGTAGTTTATTACATTGCTAATCTAATAGAATGGCCAAAAACAAAATTGAAAGATAATCTAGAAAACATTAATGACGATCCAAAAATGAAAGAACTAGTTGATTTAGGATACCAAATTCATTCCGGACTAAAATTTGGAACACACTACAGAGTTTACAATTATGAATCAGAACATGCTCCTTGGTTAATACATATAACACAAAAGAACCATAACTGGCTAGATATTGCCAGAATGATTAGAGTTGGCCATGGAGTGAATAAAATTATTGTTTTAGCGTATGAAAAATATTGGATAAGCCTAAAGTGGACAAAACCATGAGAATTGGAATTTTAACTAATAATTTTTCAAAACTAAATCGTATAACAAGAAAATTAAAAAATGCAGAATTTAATTTAAAACATCTGAAGAAGATTCCTACAATTGATCATGAGATTGATGTTTTAGTTACTGATGAAATCATAAAAAACTACCTAACTCCTCACATTGTTCCCGGAAATTTAGAAATACTTGAATTAAAAATAAGATGTGCTTTTTATCAAAAGAATAAACTAACTATAGGGATTGATCCCGGTGGAATCTCGGGTCTAGTAGCTTCTGCTAACAAGCATTTGTTATTCAAAAAGGAGTTTGACAATATAGATTCAATGGTGAATGTAATAACATCTATAGATAATGAAATCGGAATTCAGAATATAAAAATTGGATTAGGTAGCCCGCCAATAAGGAATCTAATTGTAAATTCACTAAGAGACTACAGAGAGATTATACAATTCATAGATGAAAGGCGAAGTGGTAGTGGAAGCCACATAGAAGCTGCAATACGAATTGCCTCTAGATTACCTGAAGCAAATCAACCTGTTGATTACAGTCCAAAAGATGGCGAAATAGCTTGGATACAAAAGCAATCTCGTAGATTGTCCAAAGGGCTAATTACAATAGATAAAGAAACTGCAAACCGTATTTTGTTAGGTGAAATAAGCATGGAAGAGGCTGTAAGAAAATATACTGAAAGATTAATAAAAAACAATCAATAGTCATTTGATTAATCAAAAAGTGTGAACACATTTTTTATAGGACAACATTGATGAAAAATTGTGCAATTATTAGAAGTAAAAGAATTGAAGAAAGGTTTTGGTTCGAAAACGTTTAACACTCGAATAGAAGTTTTGAAAGGTATTAATCTAAAAATTCAAAGAGGGGAATTAGTCGCACTAATGGGCCCATCAGGTTGTGGAAAATCAACTTTACTGAATATCATTGGAGGTTTATTACCCGGAGATGATGGAGAAATCGAACTTGAAGGTATAAGCTCCGACGAAGATTCAAAAAAATTCAATTACGGAACTAAAGCTCCAAACAAGGTTGTTGACGTTAGACGTAATGGCGTTGGGTGGATTTTCCAAGATTTTCACTTGGTAGAACATTTGAGTGCTATTGATAACGTTGCAATGGCACTTGAAATTTCAGGAATGGAGCAGAATGCAGCTGAAACAAAGGCAAAGTCAGCCCTAAACACGGTCGGCCTGGGTGATAGGATTGAATTTGGTGCCGAACAACTCTCGGGTGGGCAACGTCAAAGAGTTGCTGTTGCAAGGGCTATCGCAGGTTCACGACCACTACTTCTAGCTGACGAGCCAACAGGAAACTTGGATGCAGAAAGCGGCAGTGATATAATGAAGTTATTCAAAATACTAACTAAAGGAGAAAACCCAATTTCAGTTCTAATGGTTACACACGATCCTAATCTTGCAAGTCAAGCTGATAGAATGTTGTTGATGAAAGATGGAATTGTTGTTGCAAGCGATATTAAATCAGCTTGGGGGATAACTGACGAGGAGGAAGAAGAATGAGTAATTCTGAAGTTTCTTGGCTCTCATGGTTTTTTTCAGTAACTGTGTGGAAAGAAAGGTTTTTAGGATTACAAAAAAGAATTACGGATTTACCTGATAATCTAAGAATAGCGACTCTCACATCTTGGAGAGATAAGGAAAGAGGATTGGCTGTATTTGCAGGAGTTTTCCTTGCAAGTCTAGTTATTACGCTTGTTCTAATTTATGGAGTGGGACTTTCGCAAGCTTTCCTTGAAGAATCTATAGAACAGACTGTTTTCGATTCAAAAATTGAATTTAAATCAGCTCCCGAACAGGGAGCTTCTGGTTGGACAAATGATACTGCTGTACTCCAGCAAATGTGTGATGAAGTTGTGTTACGTAAAGAATTCAATGATTGTACATTAGTTTTAGGCAAAAGTGGTCTACACAGTGAAATTAGTTGGGGAAATGATGCCGCATTTTATGCCTCCCCACTGTTTATGGAAAACATTGAATCCTCGGACATTGATAGGAGATGGGATACCGAAGATTTGTGGGACTATGAGTACACTACTGGTCCACCAGTTGTTAATGTTAGAGCAATTTCTTTCCTAGGTCCTGAAGCTTTTGATGGAGTCCTTGCCGAACGCTTATCTGAAAATATTATTTATGAAATGGGTGAGTGGAAAAATCATGCGGATGTTAATAGCCAAAGGGGAATTTATATTCCTTTAGACATTGCATCTGCTGCTGGTGCTGAAGTAGGCGATAATCTCGATTCACTAACATTCACATACACTTACGAAAGAAGCCTCCCAGGAGCAATGGAGGAGGAAGATTGTCCGGGTGAAATAATAGAAGGCGAAGAATACAGACTAATGTATTGTCAAGTTAAAATGAAATTGGATAATGTTACAATCCTCGGAGTTTATGAACCATGGCCTCAAGGAAATCCTGTATTAGCAGCTAATCCAATCTACACAACATGGACATTGTTAAGTGATGAACAACAAGTTACTTTAATTGATAAAGATCACGTATACTTAGGAATTGCAGTCGATAGAAGTTTACTACCTACATCATCCATATCTGCAGCTGAAACTTGGTTAGATACAATATCAAATGATATGCAAAAGCAAACTTATGATAATGGTAATGTAAAAATATTTTATGTTGACATAATAAGTGGAACTATATTATGGCTTGAATTTGTTCTCGGCTTTGTGCAAGTTTTTGATTACATTTTGATGATTCCTGTTGTAATTTTATCATTATACTTACTAATTTATGGTTTAGAACTTTCCCTTGAGCAACGAAGAAGAGAAATTAGTATTCATAGGTCTATTGGAGCAACTGCCGATAAATTGAAAGGAATGGTGCTTTTTGAGCTGTTTATCATCTCTTCCGCAGCTTGGGTAGGAGGGTACATTTTAGCATTTTTTGCAGTCCCCGTTATACTTTCAAGTGTGGGATTCATGCAATTTGAAAGTTTAGACATTGACATAAATCCAGTTCTGAGCTTAGGTGCTACTTTATTCACTATTCTGGCTACTCTCGGCTTAGCTCTATTATTTGGAAGATCAAGAACTCAGAAATTCTTGGAAATGGAAATCGATGAAGGAGTAAAGAAAACTACACAATCTGGAAAACCTAGAACATGGCTTCACGTTATCATGCTTTTCATCGGTACTTTAGGAGCAATCGATACATACCAAGAGCTTACAACAGGTGGAACTGGGATAATTAGTAACTGGTTTTTAGGAGGTTTAATTAATATTTTTGGACCTTTCATGCTTTGGATTGGAGGTGCTCTGCTACTTTCGAGACTCGGAGCATATGGTCCTAAAATTATGCTTTTCTTCTTCAAGAGAACACCATTACTGTCTGATGTTAAACGTGGTCTTCAGAACACGGGTTCTAGTGAATCCACAACTAGATTGTCTCTAATCATGCTTCTGACATTATCTATTGTTACACTCGCCGCTGTCCAGGGATACACTGGTTCCCTAGTGGACGAGCGAACAGCAGATTTACAGATAGGTAGTGACATAAAGATTTACTCTACTGAACCGATGACTTCTACCGAAATTGAAGAAGCTATTCTAAATATCAGTTCTAAAGATATAACTGTCAATGCTTTAACAGTACCTATGATTTCTCTTGAATCTGAAGACGGTACGGATGCGAACGCTTATGTTTTGATGAATGGCAGTGAGAATATACTTAAATGGTTCCCTCAAGCAATTCCAGGAAAAGATATCTCTGAGGCCATAGGTGCCTATGAAGCGGGAGGATTTTCAGCAGGACCTGACATTGCCTTTTCTCTCGATTTAGAAGGATCGGGTAGATTTGGAGACTCTGCAGACAGATTATACAAAGAAAGTGATAAGGAATCTGAGGTGATGAATTTTACTTGGGAAAAAACAGATATTATCCTCACGAACATAGATCCGAACTCTACTATGACCCCTAATGAAGCATTTGAATATTATACAAACCTCATGGAAAGAGACTGGTCAAACATAGATTTGTCGGATCAAGATTTAAGCAATCGGAATTTTTCTAGAACTGATTTCTCTAATACGAATTTATCAGGCGTAAATTTTGCTAATTCGATCTTAAATGAATCTTTATTTTATAACGTAAACCTTAGGGAAGCGAATTTTACTGGGGCTAGTTTAACAAATACCATATTTGTCGTAACTTCCGATAATGTTGCTAATCTCGATTTTACAGATGCAAATCTTTCTGGAGCTTTTTCATTTTATCCAGTTAACCTAACTTTTCCGAATTTTGAAGGTGCAACATGCCCTGATGGAAGTATTCAAAATGAAAGTAACAATTGTGAAACTGGATTCAGTGAAAGTCCAACCCCACTATTATTTCCAGTTTACTTCCCGGCATCTTTTGAAGTTCAAATTACCTCATATCAAACATCAATGAGGTATATTGGAATCCACGAATTCATTCCCGGAGTAGCTACTAACGAAATGAATAATTACTTAATAATTAATGAGCAGGGATACCGAAATTTAGTAGGGGATCAAGAAGTAGATAATCTTACTGCAACGACATGGATTATTGATGTAGATGGATTGAATAACGATGAGCTGCAGGTTTTAGCTTTACTAATAGCTGCAGATTCAAAATTTGAAGGTGCTGATGACTGGGAGACTACTCATGAGGATGTAGAAAGGAACGGTGGCATTATTTTTGGGACTCAAGGTCTATTCACACTTCAATATCTCGTAGCTAGTGCAGCAGCTATAGCTTCAGCATTTGTCTTCTTGTCGCTAGTACTAAACCAGAAAAAGAAAGAATTGGCTATTTTGCAGGCCATTGGGGCAAGTCCAGGTCAGATTATTAGACTTGTATTGTTCGAAATATTATCGATAGTATTCTTTTCAATGATTCTAGGAATTATTTTAGGCATGGGATTGTCTCTTGCGTTTAATGGGTTCTTTAACATATTTGGGTTCTTATTCCAACTATTTTCTGGAACAGGCGAAGAGGCTGTAATTAGCAGAATATTACAGTGGCCTTGGTGGGTTATTACTCAGGTTACCTTAGGCGTTATGAGTGTAGTTGTAATAGCATTGGTATTTACTACTAGGAGAGCATTAAGAGCTGATTTAGCCGTAGTGCTAAAGGGGGAATAAAATGCCTGAAGAATTATTTGAACATACAACTGGACAGGGAAAACAGGAAAACGATTCTGAGGAGGAAATAGAAGCTCTCAAGTTTTCAGAAAAAATGATGGACGACAAAATCGATAAAGACGCAATTCTTCAAGCAATAGCACTTTATCATGTATATTCATCTACCGCTGAAGACGGAAATGTTGTTGCTTTAAGAGGATTAAATGTATCTGTTAAGAAAGGAGAAGCTGTTGCTATCGTTGGCCCATCAGGTTCTGGGAAATCTACACTATTGAAATGTCTAGGAGTTTTAATGAAACCTTCAGCAGGCGGAGTTATTCTTAACGGAAAGTCAACCACCAGGAGAACTGGACTTGAATTAGTTAAGATGCGACAAGAAACAGTTTCTTTTATTTTCCAAGAAGGAAATCTACTCCCGGATCTTAGTGCAATCGATAATGTTGCTCAAGCTTTACGCCATAAAGACATAAGACCATCTGAGGCAAAAAGCAAGGCAATGGATATTTTAGTAGAGCTTGGCCTTGAAGAGCGTGTTAACAGCATGCCTGAAACTCTTTCCGGAGGAGAACAACAAAGAGTTGCTATAGCAAGAGCTTTAGTAACTAATCCAAAATTAATTTTGGCTGATGAACCCACTGGTGCTTTAGATCCAATTACTAGTCGTGAAGTTTTAGAATTATTTGGAAAATTACATGCAGAAAAAGGCGTTGCTTTCTTAATCGTAACACACAGTGATGAAGTTGCTGCTTTCTGTGATCGCAGTTTGGAATTACGAGATGGGCGATTTGTAGCTGAACACGGAACTAATCTTGATGTAGACGACTTAGAAGGAACAAGAGAGTTGATTGTAGACGAACTTGGTACAGTTTCATTCCCTCCTGAGGTTTTAATGAAGATGGGAGGTTCTGGAAGGTACGAAATTGCTCATAACGAGAAAGGTGAAGTTACGCTTGTTACGGCAGAAAAAAATAAATCCATGATAAAAGGAAAAAAGGTTTTAGCAAGTCAATGTCCAGCTTGTAATCACAAATACAAAGATGATAGCCAATTATGTCCTGAATGTGGTTCTAGTCGGCCTATGGTAAGTGAAAATTAAAAATCAAGAATTATTCTAGGAGTTTTTTGATTGATGTCCGGAATTCTATTGTCAAAAATTGGACTAATGAATTCATAATAAGATTCTAGATAAGAAACAATGTCTAAACCCATAAATTTTGAGACACCAACACGAGATAATAGATCCATTCCTGATTTTGAGAGAGTTCGAGCTCCAATTAAATCTTGAATTTCAAAGCTAGCCATTCTAACTTTCAAGAGGGCAGCTCCGGTCTTAATTAATCCTTGGATAAACATGTGCTCACTACTTCTTCTTACTGCAGCTAGCCACAACCCTTCCCAAGCCTCATGAGCTTCCCAATAGAAGTGATAATTATACAAATCAATACCATAAAGATAGTCATCATTATACTTCCAATCATCGGAATTCCATTTCTCTACATCTTCATCTTCTAAACCGTAACTATGACCCTCGGGACTATTGACTGGATGGGGATGAAGTCCTGGTACAAATCTGTAAACCGGGAACTTATGTTTTGAATATCTATCTACGCTTTGATTCAAAACCTTTTCAGAGGATGCTAGGGGATAGTCAACCATTTTTTGTTAGCATATCTTCAATTGCTGAAGTAAACGAAAGGACGTCGGACTCGTTATTGTACAGATATGCACTCGCCCTTGCAGTTCCATCAATGCCTCTAGAGTTAAACCAAGAGTGTACACAATGCATACCACTTCGAATAGCTATGTTATATTCTTCATCAAGGTGCATTGCTATTTCGGTAGGATCCCAACCCTCAATGTTAAAAGAGAAAACTCCGCCTCTCTGCGAAACATCAGATGGACCTATAACATCAATTACATCAAAATCTTTCAATTTATCAGACATTATTTTGTTAAGCTTATTTTCATGCTCTTGAATATTATTTCTACCGACTTTCATAATGTATTCGGCTGCGGTACCAGAACCAATAGCTCCGGCATAATCTTGAAGTCCAGCCTCAAAACAAGAAGGAGGTGGCAACAATTTGTAATCTTCATATGTAGAATTAATAACTGTTGAGCCCCCGACATAAGTAGGAACGAGTTTAGATAATTCATCATATTTCCCGTACAATAATCCCATTCCACTTGGTCCACAAAATTTATGTGCACTTGCTGCAGCAAAATCTACATCTAAATCAATAACATTAACTTCCTTGTGTGGTGCAGATTGGGCAATATCCATCAATACTTTAACACCTTTGTCGTGGCAAATCTCAATTATTTCCTTAGCAGGATTAGTATGTCCATCTAAGTTTGAGGTATGAACAAAACTAAATAATTTAGTTTTAGAGCTTAACGATTCTTTAAGAGCTTCAATATCGAAAAAATAATTATCTTTAGGAGGTAAAACATCATATCTAATTCCATTATACTTTGACAAATGATGCCATGGAACAACATTGGCGTTGTGCTCTTTATCAGATGTTAAAACATGATCTCCTTGTTTCAATCTTAGACCATTTGCTACAATATTCATTCCCTCTGTAGCATTTCTAGTGAAAACTATCTCAGAGGGTTGCTCAGCACCCACGAATTTACGAAGACTGTCACGAGCCATCTCAAATTTCTCTGTAACTTGCCAACTTAGCTTATGAACTGAACGTCCACCACAGGCTGGATAATCTGTATAATATTCAGTAATTGAATCTATTACTTCTTGAGGCCTAAGAGTCATACAGGCACTATCAAGATAGATAGGTGAATCATCTCTATTCAATAGTGGAAAATCTTTCCTGTATTTTGAAATATCCATGGTACTTTATTGGGACGCATAATTTAAAGACAAGCTTAGCAAAGTCGTTTTATACTCCTATACTGAGGTTAAAATATGACTTGTTTGGAAAATTTCCCAAATGACCTTGAACCTACAATTGCTTGTGGTACTGAGATTATTGAATTTGGACCTGTAACTGCTCTATTAACTATCCTAATTGGTGGACCACTTGTAAGCTATGTACTAAGAATTGTAAAAAGATTGATGAGTAAATATGATTATGTAGATTCAGGAGTTGAAAATTTTCTTTACAGAATCATAAGTACGGCATTATGGTTATACGTATTCTTAGTTGCTGCTAATGCTCTAGGAATTAATGTTACAGGAATTATAGCTGCTTTAGGAATAGTTGGATTGGCAATGGCTTTTGCTGCACAAGATACTATTGAAAACATAATTGCAGGCCTATTCCTCATGATTGATAGACCATTCAGAGAAGGTGATAGAATTTTACTACCTAAAAAAATAGGAAGCTTGTACGCTAGCTGGGGTGATGTCACTGAAGTAGGGTTGAGAACTACCAGAGTTCGATCAACTGATGGCGTTCTAATGTCAGTACCAAATAAACTATTCACTCGCGATGTTATTGCTAACTTTAATCATAAATCAGATAAAAATCTACGTGTAAGAATTAGATTAGGATTAGTACCTACTTGGGAGAATGTTACAAAAGGTGAAAAGATTGTCACTGATATTGCAAAGAATAATAAGGACATCTGCCAGGAAAAACCTAAGCCACCACAGATAGTTCTAAGGGATTTCGGTGACCAAGAAGTAATCATGGAGATCAGATATTATGTTCCTAATGCACCATTGATGAGATCTACCAAATCTTATTACGTTAAAGAAATTTTAAAGCAATTTGAAGAGCAAGATGTCAATTTAGCCTATCCAACAAGGCTAATTATGAAAGAAGATATCGAATAAAAAACGTAATTAACTTTTTATTATATCTCTTACATATAATTTCATGACATTTGAAGTACCGGATTTACCATACGACTACAGCGCATTAGAACCATACATAGATGAAGAAACTATGCGAATACATCATGACAAACATCATGCCGCATATGTTAACATGTTAAACGGAGCTGTAGAAGCTGCAGGAATAGAAGGCAGAACAGTCAAAGAATTGATTACTGATTTAGATTCTGTTCCTGAAGCGCAAAGAGGAGCTGTGAGAAACCACGGCGGTGGACACTACAACCACTCACTTTTCTGGGAAGTAATGGGTCCAGTTAACGGAGAAATGAGTACGGAGCTAAATGCTGCATTACTGGAGGCATTTGGATCACTAGATGATTTCAAAGCCAAGTTTCAAACTGCAGCTATGACAAGATTCGGCTCTGGATGGGCATGGTTATGTTCGGTTAATGGAAAACTGGAAATATGCTCTACTGCAAATCAAGATAACCCTATTATGGGAAGTGAATACGGTGGGTGTGGAAAAACTCCAATATTGGGAATTGATGTTTGGGAACATGCTTATTATCTAAATTACCAAAATTTAAGAGCAGATTATGTTACTGCCTTTTTCAACGTAGTTAATTGGGCTGAAGTTTCAAAGCGTTACTCTGAAACTCTGTGATTGCCTAACTCCGCAATTAAGTTTCCAATAAGTAGACAGGAACCTCCAATGAGGAGCCAAAAGCTAAAATCTGTAACACCAGTCCCAACTGCAAATATCGTAGCCCAAACAGGCTCTAAAGCATAAAGTATAGCTGCTCTAACGGGATCAATATACTTTTGATAATAATTAACTAAAGAAAGAGCAACAAATGTTCCAAAAAAAGATGACAATAGTAAAGGCACTAGAAAATCTACTTTCATAACCATCGAATAAATATTAATTTGAGAATCATTAACAAACATAAAGTAGTTTAGCAAGAAAAGAGCCATTAACGTAGAAATGGCAATCGATGTAAATGTTACAGTCATAGGGTCAACACGCTTTGTAATAATATCAGTAAAAATTATGTGGCCTGCAAACATGATTGCACAAAGTATGGTTAACCATTCTGCAATATCATAGTGCAACTCAGGTGGACCTTGAATGTAACCAGCCCCAAATGTGGCTAATATAACTCCAAAAAGAAGACTTTTACTCTGAAATCTTCCGGCTAGATATGCCAAAATTAGTGCAGTAAATATGACATACAAACTTGTTAAGAATGCTGAAACTGCGGGTGATATACCTTCTAAACCTATCATCTGAAATACAAATCCACCAAGCATGAAAAATGCTAAAATTGAACCATCATACCATGAACGGTAATCACCTAAATTTTTTCTTATACTGGGAGCAAAGTATAGAAAAATAGGTAGTGTTAGCCCAAATCGCAAGGTAACAAAAAGTGTAGACACTACATTGGTCTGAGAAGAAGAAACTGAATCTGCACTATCTAAAGCTCTTTTGAGCCAAAGGAAAGTACACCCCCAAATTATTGTAACGATAAATAATGCTATTGTAGCTTTTTGCTTCACACAACGCCCTGATCAAGCATTGCTTCAGCAACTTTAATGAAACCTGCAATATTTGCTCCGACAACAAGATTACCTTTCTGATTGTATTCTTCTGCTGCATCTGCACATTGCTTGTGGATACCTGTCATTATTTGGTCTAATTTTGAATCGACCTTTTCACTAGTCCATTCATCGAATGCTGCATTCTGTGACATTTCGAGAGAGGAAACTGCAACTCCACCAGCATTAGCTGCTTTAGCAGGACCAAATAAAACATCAGCTTTGCTCAATATTGCATAAGCTTCAGGAGATGTAGGCATATTTGCACCTTCCGAAATAGCCATACACCCGTTTTTAACTAAATTATTAGCGCCTTTTTCTTCAATTTCATTTTGAGTAGCGCTTGGTAACGCAATATCACACTTTTCGCCCCATGGTCTTTCTCCTTCATGGTATACAGCACCAGGATATTCTTTCACGTATTCTTTAATTCTTCCTCTTCGGTTATTTTTAAGATCCATAATCCAAGCAAGCTTTGACTCATCTATGCCCTCCGCATCAAAAATATATCCACCCGAATCTGACATTGTGATTACTTTTCCACCATAACTAATTATCTTTTGAGCACAATGCTGAGCTACATTTCCACTTCCAGAAATTGCGCAAGCTTTACCTTCAATACTTTCACCCTTTGAAGCGAGCATTTCCCTTAGGAAATATACTTGACCATATCCCGTTGCTTCAGGTCTAATTAAAGAACCTCCCCAACCATATCCTTTACCTGTCAAAACTCCTTCCCATTTTCCGGTAAGACGCTTATACTGTCCAAACATGTAGCCTATTTCTCTTCCACCGACCCCTATATCACCAGCTGGAACGTCAATATTTGCTCCAATGTGACGATAAAGTTCTGACATGAAAGACTGGCAAAACCTCATTACCTCAAGATCAGATTTACCTTTTGGATTGAAATCACTACCTCCTTTTCCACCACCGATTGGCCGTGTTGTCAAGGCATTCTTTAGAATTTGTTCAAAACCTAAAAATTTGATAATACCAAGATTCACACTAGGATGAAATCTTAGCCCACCCTTGTAAGGACCTATAGCACTATTGAATTCTACCCTCATTCCTCTATTAACTTGAACTGCACCATTATCATCAACCCATGGAACTCTAAACGTGATTACGCGCTCAGGTTCTGTAAGCCTTTCTAGTATATTGGCATCCCTATATTCTGGATGTTTATCAAACACGGGTTCAAGAGTTTCTAGAACTTCCCAAACTGCCTGATGAAATTCTGGTTGTTCTGGGTCTCTAAGCTTAACTCTATCAAATGCATCTTTGACATAGCTCATGTATGACTCATTTTATAGAACTGAGTCTATAAAGATATCTATACTTTCAGTATAATTTAATTTGTTTTTGAAAATGAAACTTACTAGTTCGCTAATGAACCCATAGGGTCCCAAGGGGGTAAGCTAATTGGATCTGTTTTGTACATTTCAATCATCTTTTTTGTAAGATGTTTTTTGTGAATAACAACTTCATACATAAATTGATCAAACCAGGGATCAGTCATAATGTCAAAACCCTTCTCACCGTGATCAGGACCCCAACTATTCTCAACTCTCCATTTTAAAGGCTTATTATCTTTCAAGTCAACACCAGTAAAAAGCATTGCATGAGTCATTACACTATCTCCGTACTCCAGTCTTTCAGATTTAGACATTCCAAAGGAAGTACCGTAGAATTTATCAAATTCAAACAAACTTGTGTCCATAACTCCAAATTGTCTTGTAAAGAATTTACCAACGTCACAACCAAACCATACAGGATCATCTGCCTTGATAGATTTAATTGTATATTTTTTTAAATCTTCATTCTCTAAGTTCAAGTAACGAATTATATTTCCGCCATAAACATTTCCTAAGTAATCAACTGTATATGTTTTGTTATAATCCGTAAATGGCCTTGGATCATTAATTAAGCAAACAAAATCGTTTAAATCAATGTCTACATGTTTTTTGAAAAAAGATTGTGGTGTTAAGTCCGTAAATCTGTGAAACTTTTCCTTCTTATCTCTAATTGACCAATCAAACTTCTCAGGAGGAGTTCCAAGACTAATACAGAGCATTTGATAAATTTCAGATAACATCTCATTCTTAATTTTTGAAACCTGGGCTGATGTTTTTCCGCTAGATATTGCCGAGCGTAAATCTTTAGCAAATTCACGAAGTTTTCTTGTTATTAATTTATTCATTTGCGATGAATTACTACTATGGTAACTTTCTGCCATTACTTTCTTAGGAACTGTACCATATTTCATAAGCAAATTAACGAACATATCCCACTGCCCTCCATCCTGAATTGGACTATCCAGCAAATGCATAATTAATCGTGAATCTGTAGGCTTGTCTGAAGTCTCTATTATGTTTTCCAAAAAATAATTAGCTTTCTCTAATTTGTCGTAAAACATAAAATAGTTTTGTGAAAATTCGAAATCTTTAATTTTATACTTACGCCCAAGATAAATTCTTAATAGATTTAAACCTGCAAAACCCCAACATCTTCCGCTACGTTTTTGACTTGTAGCTTTCATTTCGCCACTAACTTTCTCTGAAAATGTATGATCAATCTCCCTAAAAGATTCCCAATTCATGGCTACTCGTCTGACGTCTGTGCGGGTTGCTGCGTTCATTGAAATTCTAGCTTGTGGATCTGAAGTGAATTTTTTCAGATATTTGTTAACATTCGATAAGGTAATTTCCTTTCCCATATTGAATCATTATGTGCCTAATAATAAATGTAACTAGTCAAAATTAGCCAAACGAGGAGTCATAACTTTTCTCCATATAGGGGTTATAACACATGGCCACCAAGATGCATAGTATCCCCATTTTAGAGTCGGTGTATCTGTTAGAGGTCGTAACTTCCAAAATGGTACTCCGCCATCTAAATGATGATCTGAATGTCTTGTTAATTCGAGAAGACTCCATCTCGACCACCTTGCTTCAGTGTTCCAAGCATGCTCTGCTTTGAAACGACCTTTGCCACGACGTAATCCCCAATGCCTTATGTAATTCACATACTCGAGAGTTAGAATTGAAATTGCAGAGGAAATTAACCAGCCTACTGTCAAAGGAATTCCGTCAAAGTAACCCAAGTATCCTGGAATGAAAGCTAAACCGAATATAGTTACTAATTGTAAAAATAGCCCTCGATAAGAAGGATTGTTAAAACCGGTTTTTCCTTTGCTATTATGTATCTCTACAGAAGAAAAAAACTGGCCCGGAATGGTTCTAATCCAGAAATGCCACAAGCTTTCTTCTTCGGTGGCGCTTGCAGGATCTTTATCTGTGGCAACCCATCTGTGATGGTTATAATTATGCTCAGTAGTAAAATGAAGATAATTTACACTAAATAATAGAACTCTAGAAAGCCACCAACTAGGACTCCTTGGTCTTGTGTGGCCTAATTCATGAGCTGTAACAATAGCTGAGGCTGCAGCACTAAGTCCTGTTGACAAAGCTCCTACAACTAGCCAAATATTTAGACCAGTATTAAAGGCGAACCAAAAGAAAGTACCCATAACGAATAACTGTAAAATACCATGAAACCATAACAAAACTTCAAAAGGAGTCCCAGAATCACGAGGTGGCCGAGGAACTTTAGTTTCTCCCAATAGAACATCTAAAATGGGGCCAACAACCCATATGAAAATAACTCCCATAGCTGCATAAATCGGTTCATAAACACCCAGAAGATTTCCTGAGATTACCAACATAGGTGAAATCAAGCCAAGAAGGTGATACGTCCACGGTTCGGGATCGAGATTTGCCTGTTCACTCATATTTTGACTATAATCTGGGGTTTAATTAACTAATTGCTAAATTATGTTATTTTATGCTTGCTCAATTCATCATAAATTTTAGAGCAATCTTCATACAAATCTAAATATTTACTTGGAACTTCTTCTTCTTTTTCCTTGTAAATATTAAACCCGGTAGAATTTATAACATTTTTATACCAATAATCTGCCCATATTCCATCAGTATCTCGCTTTCCCTTAGACCAACTGAGCATCTCTTCAGAAAAGACTACATCAATTTTGGTACATAATTTACTCAAAATATCTCGTGGATTAAGCAAGATGTCTTTAGAATCTACAACCGGGGGAATTTGATTTGTAATCTTTCTGACATAATTAAAAATTTCATGCTGCTCGTTAAGTCCAAGCAGGTGCATGTTCAAATCAGAGTGAACTTTACTATAGGAAATAATCATATCCTTAGGATTTCTTATTAAAAAACAATTTGTGACATCCTTCATCCATTCCCTGCCTACAGAAGGTAAAAGATGGTGAGTAATATGCTTTTGAAAATATATTGAACAAGTGCCTTTAGTTTCAGAAATTAATTTTTGACCTACAACAATCTCATCTAGTTCTCCCGATGCAATTATTTCTTCTCTGCCTGGATGATCAACATCAGTTTTACTAAGATAATGTGGATAAAATGGTTCATCAATAACGAAAGTATCTGATCTGCTTTCCCATGAGCGCATCATTGCAGTAGATATGTTGCGAGGACCAGACCACATCGCAATTCGCTTCACGCTTTACTCTCAGATTCAATTAAATCGTGATAATATTTTTGTAAAATTGCAACTACTGAATCAGAAGGAAGGATATTGATGTCATGATCATCAATTTCGTATATAGGAATTATACCTGCAAAAGTACCTGTAACAAAGGCCTCATCTGCCTCATAAACCTCAGACAATGTAAAATTCTTCTCATATATTGGAATAGAATTTGAATTGCAAATATCTATCACGTTTTGTCGAGTAATTCCACCTAAACAATATTTTCCCGTAGATGTCCAGACTGCTCCAGATTTAACAATAAAAAAGTGTGTTGAATTACAAGTAGAAACATATCCATGTGGATCTAACATTAAACCTTCATCACCACCCTTTCTTTTAGCCTCTATACAGGCTTGAATGCAATTAAATTTGCTTAAACTATTAATCCTGTGATCTTGAATATTTTCACTTCCACGAATCGTATTAACTGAAACTAGCTTTAGACCTGTTTTTTGAATGTCGGGAGAAGGCAACTTGTATTCAGGAATTACAACTATTGAAGGTTCCGAAATAGTAAAACTAGGATCTTGATATGGAGTAGACTTAATTCCTCTTGAAACTATAAGCCTCAAGTGAACACCATCAAACATTTCGTTCTTAATAATTGTATCGTATAGTATATCTGTTATTTCCCCTAGAGTTTTACCCAGATCCATATCTATCTTGCTAGCACCCCAAAACAATCTCTCTAAATGTTCAGCTAAAAACAGTAACTTCCCGTTATGCAACCTAATGCCTTCCCAAACTCCATCGCCTAGTAGAAAACCACTATCAAACACAGAAATCTTAGCATCTTGCCTCGGTACAAAATCTCCATTAACGTATACTAATACTTCAGAATTTCTGGGATCATCCAAATAATCATGTGTCCCCTTAGATTCTTTATTCATTTACTATCTCCACTATTTCCTCTGCACATCCCCATGAAAGTGTAACACCAGACCCACCGTGCCCATAATTATGGATTACAGTTCTTCCTGATATTAATTCTTTTTCAAGACGTACTTCAGTTCTACCGGGCCTTAAGCCTACAATATCCTCTATTATTTCAGCATCTTTTATTCCAGGAATGATTTTAGAAGCTTTATCAATAATAAAATTTCTATCCTCAATAGTTGCCTCAGTATTCCAATTGCCTTCCTGAGCGACACCTCCGATAATCATGTCATTGCTTCTTGGTACAATATAAGCTAGAGTAGGAACTTGTTGATCTAAATGCATCTCACCAATTAGAGGCTTTATTCGAATTATTTGCCCGCGAACAGGATACACTTCAGAGTCATCACAAAGCTCTCCAGAGCTTAGGCCCGTACAATTAACTATTATAGAAAAATCATCTGAGACGTCTGAAAAACTGGTGACTATTTGCTTTTCCAATTTTCCGCCGAGAACTTTGAATCTGTCCATCAACCAATTCAAGTATATTGGCATTTCAATGACTTGAGTCATAAATGAAAAACATTCAACATAGTCTGATGGCAAATCTTCTGTAATCCTCTCAAATTTATCTACTGTAGACATCCAAGAAGGATCCTCCTGTTTACTACGGAAGTATTCATATGTCTGAACCATTTCAATTCCAGCTTTTTCATCAACGGTCAATAATTTCAAAATATCATAAGTTCGAGAACCCCATGCATCTGTCTTTTCAACTGGAGCAGATAGAAATGGATACCACAAAGCTGCAGCAACATCAGAAGTAGTATTTGGAGAAAATTCTGCAGAATGAATTGTAACATCCCACCCATCTTCTAGAAGGCATATTCCTGAAGATAAACCAATTACACCTCCTCCAATAACTAGTACTTTTTTCTGCACAATTATTCAGACAGAATGCACATATTATAATTACGTTGCAGATATATTTTTGTGTACCACCTTTTCGATAATTTAACATATTGTAGTACAAATAATAATATATCCTCTAATATTTAAATAAATTATATAACAAAATAAGCGTTAACTTTATATATAACTTTATCTAGTAATCATTATGTTAGGCTACATTAAGGCTGCAATTATTTTCCTTCCTTGGGAAATTTTTGTCTTACCTTTCTTGGCCGACATAATCTAAAAAACTAGGTGAAAAAATGTTTATTTTATACAACGTAGCTAAGTTGAGTTTGGATATTTTCGAAAAAATTATTAGGGGCATCCTATTCTAGTAATTGTG
>MIZB01000131.1_pt1 | contig 20045 bp, 12 predicted proteins | sample 888171 | NCBI WGS metagenome assembly MIZB01 (sample SAMN05440186, study PRJNA335308) | marine metagenome | isolation source: marine water
GAATTTGGACCTATTGATGACAATGTCCTGATTACCGTTTCAGCCACAGCTGTGCTATTTATTGGAAATGAAATCGGGCCTTTACTAAGCTGAATATTCAGCTACCATTTTCAGATAAATACTAAAGAATATAATAATCATTCCTATTACTGACACAACCGCTCTAGGAACTACGAACTTTAACATCCCAGTAATACTTAATGAATGACGATGATCTAGCCATTCTTTGTCAAAAAGAACAGTACCAACTGTAAATGCCAATAATGTCAACAAAGTTATTACTTGAAATTTGGGAAATAACATAAAACCCCGAGGTGTGCCAAAGTAGATATCCAATACCGAAAATACAATTGATAAAGTTAAGAGATAGGTCAGAAATGTTACAAAAAATGAAGATACAAAAGAAGTGAAAATAAGGTCTAAGCTTTCTTCATTCTTATTTATTTTTGATTTCAAGCCATAGTTAAGAAATCCATAATTCATGGTAGTAAGTATAAGCAAGAATAAGCCAAAGAATGGCAAGGACCTAATGTAAAATTCATTCATAGGTTTTCGCCAAGGCTCGGCTTCACCTTCAATAATTAATTGATGGAGGGCATTCGCTCCTGATTGAGTTACGTCTAAAGATGTAAAAGTTAAAACATAATCTTGTTCGGGATTAACAATAACTCTTTGCCCGTGTAAACCCGATGCAACATAATAATCTTCGTAAATCCACCACAAATAGCCATATCCTTCAGTTGGAACTGTAGAATATACAAACTCAACATCTGAATCCATACTGTCGGTTGTAGACTCATTAACCCAACTTTCTGAAACTATACGTTCTCCATTCCATACGCCGCCCTGAAGATATAATTGTCCAAGCTTAGCCATATCTCTTGGAGCTAAATACAATCCAAACCCTCCAAATGCTAAATCGGATTCGTCTTTAGTCCACAATGCGTTTTTAATCTGTAAAGGATCGAATAAGTATTCAGTTGCAAACTCGTCGATGGTCATATTAGATTGTGACTCTATTATCTCTAATAGAACTGAAGGCGCTTGTGAATCATAAACCCATACTGTTCCAGGTTCATACTCAACTGGACGATTCAAGACATATTCAGCTCTTGAACCTTCTACTGTTGGTGCTAAAGTTGGATCGCCGCCATAATCAAAGCCTGATGTCATCATCAAAAGATGTTTTATCGCAACTTTTTGTTTATTAGGAGAATCATTATCAAACGTCTGATTTGGAAAATAACCCCATATTAAATCATCAATACTTCCAATTAATCCCTGATCAAGAGCAATGCCTACCAAAGCTGAGGTGAAACTTTTGGTAACTGAATAGGTATTGAATTTTGTATTATAGGTAAAATCATTATAATATTCTTCATAAACTATTGTACCATTTTTAACTAAAATCACACTATTGGCCGGATAATCTATCCCTTTCATTACTAAAAACATCTGATCAAATTCAGATTTCATATCATATTGAGACCCTATATCTACAGACCAACCATCACTTTCCAAATCATATATTTTCTCACCATCGTCCTCATAATATGAAAAAATTTTATCAAAATAAATATTATGATATATCGTCATTAAAAAAAGTAAAATAATAACTGAAGCTATAAATTTTCGATTATTATTGATTTTTTGCATAAAATACTCTATTGGCTTTAAGCTTGAATTATACTTAGGTTAAAAAAAGTTGGGAAATTAACCTGGCAATTTATGTGGTTTAGCTATATTGGCTTCCATCATTTTTAATTCGTCTATTCCACTAATGAGAACTTTGGAATCGGGGATTAATTCTTCATCTCCTATTTTACCCTCATATTCTATCATGGAAAGAATATACTTCATACAATTAATTCTTGCTTTTTTCTTATTATCTGAACGAACAATTGTCCAAGGAGATAAACTTGTATTCGTTTCTAATAACATTTGGAATTTACGCATAGTGTACTCACCCCAGAGGTCTTGGGCCTGAAGATCTACAGGAGATAATTTGTATTGTTTTAAGGGATCTTTAGCTCTCTTTTCAAATCTTTTAAGCTGCATTTTTTTAGATACTGAGAAATATAATTTTATTAGTATTATTCCTTCTTTAACCAAAATTCTTTCAAAGACTGGAGCGTACTTCAGAAAGCGTTTGTGCTGTTCATCTGTACAAAATCCCATGACCGGTTCAACCATTGCTCTATTGTACCAACTTCGGTCAAAAAGAACCATTTCACCTGCTGAAGGCAAATGATCGGTGTATCTTTGAAAATACCATTGTGTTCTTTCGGTATCACTCGGTTTTTCTAAAGCAACAACTCTGGCACCTCGAGGATTAAGATGTTCACGTATTCTTTTGATTGTTCCTCCTTTTCCTGCTGCATCACGGCCTTCAAATAACAAAACTATTCTTTGACCTGTTTTTCGAACATGTGTTTGCAATTTTAGAAGTTCAATCTGTAATTTTAATTTTTCTTCTTCATACTCTATTGTTGACTTAGGAATCCAAATTTGTACTTTGTTATCTGAAGCTTTAGATTCTCTATTTTTTAGAGCTTCACCTTCGGAAAGTTTAACTTTTTTGGTTTCTGTCACGGAAATTTCGTACTAAATAGGTAAATATAATAGTTATTATTTTGAAAATTGACTCATGAAATCCCAAGCTATTTGGGCTGTATCTACTGTTCCTTGAGTTCCCGGTTCAGAGGATACAGGATCGTTTTTTGAATATACATTATGCGTTCCTGCATGAATGGTTACAAGAGCTACTTCTGCATTATTTTTACAATCTGTAAACCCTTGAATATTGTAATACAAAGATTCCTCATTTCTATCTGGAAATGAGCCTGAGCACTCATTCATATCTTTCCAAGCATAAAGATTCTGTATAGCTCCTGTATTCCAAAACACTTGCTGAAAGAAAAAAGAAGTTGCAGCCACATGTGAATAAATTGCTATAGGGTCAAAGAAACCATGTATCTCCATTACAGGTATGGGCGAATAGCTCGAATCTTTATCTCCAATAAAATACATGGACATGCAGGCAACTGCTGTGAACATATCTGAAGCTTCATTTGCAAGAACTTGAGACATAGCACAACCATTAGACCATCCTGTAAGATAAACTCTGTTAGAATCAATAGGAAAAATATCTAATTGATAAGTGACTAAAGTACGAAGAAAGCCAATATCATCTATTCCCTCATCTTTTGCAGGATCGCAACAAGCTCCAAAATTCCATGAATTGCCATATCCTTGTGGGTAAATTATAATGGCATTATTTTCTTTAGCTATTCGATCCATATCTGTCATTTCATATTGGTTTTCTGCATTTCGTTGTAGCCCATGCATATCAAGAATTAAAGGAATTGATTGGGTTTCATCTGTTTCGTTAGGTACATAAAGTTTCCAACATCTTTCCATACCTCCATGTTCAAAACATTCATCCTTAATTCCTCTAAAAAATGTATTATTCTCTTCTACTGGAGGATCTTCGGGCTCTTCTGGTTTTTCATCTGCAGTATCATTAGTTTCTTGAACTTGTTCTTGTTCTGTCTTTGTAATCTCAGAATCATCTGCCTCGTAAATAAAAAAATATCCATACGCTCCGCTTGCACCCGTAATAAGGAGCATTATGACTAGAAGGAGCGATGTTTTTTTCATTATCTAAATTTCTAATTCAGGAGAATACTCTCCATGGCATGCTTTTGAATTCATTTCAGCACGATGGTAGAAAGTAGCATAAGTTGTACCTAAATTGGCATTATCTCCAGCCCAAGAATGTAAAGCTGATTGCTGAAGTGCTCTCCCATATGAAAAACTTAATTTCCAAGGATATTCTCCCATCGCATTCATGGCATTCAGATGTTCCGTAGCTTCAGTTTCAGACTGGCCTCCAGATAGGAAAACTATGCCCGGTACTTCTTTGGGAACGGAAGCCATTAGACATTTTACCGTCATCTGGGCGACCTCGTTCATATCTGCTTGAACTGGACATTCTTTACCCGAAATAACCATATTTGGTTTTAATAAAATACCAGGCAAATAAACTTCCTCTTTTTCTAATTCATTAAATGTCGTCCTAAGTGTTTTTTCTGAAACTTCGTAACAAGTTTGTATAGTATGGTTACCATCCATCAAAACTTCTGGTTCAACTATAGGAACTAAATTTGCATCTTGACATGCTTTGGCATACTTTGCCAGAGCTGACGCATTGGCTTGAATACAATTATCTGTAGGAATTTTGTCACCAATGGTTATGACCGCTCGCCATTTTGCGAAACGGGCACCTAATTTGTAAAAATCTATACATCTTTCGTACAGTCCATCTAAACCCTTTGTTATTTTTTCTGAAGGAGAATCATCCATTGGATGTGCGCCCTTGTCTACTTTAATTCCAGGGTATACTCCTTTAGATTCTAAAATATTAGACAATCGAGTTCCATCTTCTGATTTTTGTTCTAATGTTTCTTCGAATAATATAACGCCTGAAATAAAATGCTCCATGCTTTCAGTATCAAATAAGGCCTGACGGAAATCTCTACGGTTTGCTTCTGTATTTTCTTGATTAATTAGGGCCAGTCTTTTACCCATTGTTGGCGTACTTTCATCTGCTGCTAAAATTCCTTTTCCAGGTGCAACAATCGCACTAGCTACAGTGGCTAAACTTTCTTTGTCCATATTTATGACAAAACGGCCTGAATAAAACGATTAGGGGGTCTCTTGTCCAATATCAGATAACATGTCTTTGTACCATTCTGAAGAAATATCGAAGGCTTTCCCACCTCTAATTAATTGAAAATCAATTAGTCCCAGTTCACCATTATTGTTCTCATCTAATCCAACTAAACCACTATCTCCCTGTAAAGCAAAGTCTGCTGCTGCAAATGCAGATTTCTTAATTAATTCTAAATCTCGAAAACCGGGCTTAGCTGAACGTGCAAAATATCCGCTCTTTTGAATTAAAGTTTTATCTGCATCTAAAGCTTCTGCAAATTGATCTGCAAACCACTGTCCCGGATTTATGTCATCTAAACGAACATGGCCAAATGCATCTCTTGGGACTTTAGTTCCCTGCGATTCCAAGTTTCGAATTATAGTCTCCATCCCTGCACCTTCACTCAAGAATATATTTACACAGTCATTTTCATCCATGCATTTTCTTAAACGTATTGATTCTTTTTGAAAGTCTACGTCTTTTTCAGGAATATAAACTGCATGGATATCCCATCTATTCTTAGAAATGAATAAATCTGAAAGAGCATCCATCTCTTTCAATGAATTACGATATTCATAAGCTGTAGCTGCAGTAAGCCATCCGCAGTGACGCCCCATAACTTCATGAATTATCAATTGGCGACTGCTAGTTGTATTTTCATTAACTATATTTTGAAAAAAGACAGCACCTTGTTCTGCCGCAGTCCAAGCGCCCAAAGTCTGTTTAACTGGGATAACATCATTATCTATCGTTTTTGGCAATCCGACTACTGTTAATTTTGTACCTGATGCTTGGAGATACTGGGCCAATGCTGCTGCCATTGTATTCGTGTCATCGCCCCCTATCGTGTGTAAAATATCAATTTGATCTGTTAATAATTGTTTTGCAGCTACTTCCAAGGGATCTTGGCCTTGCTTAACATATCCTTTCTTGACACAATCTTCAATATTTGTCAATTTTACTCGACTATTTCCAATTGGGCTCCCTCCAAAATTGTATAGAATTTTATAATTATGTTTAACTTTTTCAGAAAAAGTAATTGAATTCCCCTGAAGCAATCCGCGATAGCCGTGCATGTAGCCTATTATTTCTGAATCTGGGCTTAATTTATTATATTTTTCAATTAATCCACCGATTGTTGATGAAAGGCACGGCGCAATTCCACCACTAGTCAATATAGCTATCTTTGGCATAAGGCCTGAAAGGCACGGTAAGTTAAAAATTGTTGCCTATTTTTTTACAAATGTCTTTTATATACTAATCCCTATAAACTAAAGTCGAGTGTACGCACATAACCAGAAAATGTTGAAATATGTGGTGAAAGTACCGTCAATAAACTACATTTTAAGCCATTCGAAGGGTAGAATTTATATAAACCACTTGACTGGCCACAAGCTCCAGCAGTCATCTATTTCACGGTTAGAGGACACAAGGGCCTGTAGCTCAGCTAGGTAGAGCGTCCGGCTTTTAACCGGACGGCCAAGGGTTCGAATCCCTTCAGGCCCGCCAAGATGTCGACTGGAAAGGAAGCACTATGAAAACAGGGAAAAGAGGAATAATTGCCAAACTTGCCCAACCTAGAAGGAGAATCTAAATGAACGACAATGTACTGTGGTTAAACAAGCTCGTACCAAAGCACGTCTTACTTGACGATGCTGAAGTTGAAACAAAATTGGGACCATTGAATGTGATTCCAGAACAACTACCAAAAATCCTCTTAAAAGATCCTGCCCTCAAGGCTTTAGATCAAGAAGCAAAACCGGGAGATGTTGTTGAAATTCATAGAGTTAGTGAAAGCGCAGGTGCAAACTTAGCATACAGGATTGTGGTGGAAGAATGATTAAGGGTGAAAAGATGAATCGAGGCGAATACATGAATAATAATCGTCAATTAATCAAAGCTTTTTTCAAAAGTAGAAGTATCTCTGGACCTAGTGCCGCATTAGTGAATCATCAATTGGGTTCATTTAACGATTTTTTACCTCACGAAAAGAATGCAGCTCCTTGGATGCAGAGAGTTGTAGACAATATCTCAGTCGGAGCTGATGAATCGCTCAGAGGGGCAATCAGACTAGAATTGGGAGATTTGGATGTTGTTGTAAATCTTGGTAAGATACGAATTGGAAGGCCTATGGTTTACGAAGCAAATGGTTCAACTACAGAATCTATTCCAATGATGGCTAGATTACGTAATATGACTTATGCAGCACCAATTTATCTTAATTTTACAATAGTTGAAGAAGGAATTGAAATCGAAGAGGTTGAAGAAGAAGTTGGAAATATGCCCGTCATGGTAAAATCCATATTGTGTAATCTACACAGAAATTACTTGACTGGAGAAGATTCAAGTGATGAAGAATATAAAACAGGATTGAAATCGAAAAACGAAGATCCTGAAGATCCAGGCGGATATTTTATTGTAAATGGAACTGAAAGAGTATTAGTTTGTTTAGAAGATTTGGCTCCAAACCGTGTAATGGTTGAAAGTGAACAAAGATACGCAAGACAAACAGAATTGGCCAAAGTTTTCTCTCAGCGAGAAGGTTTCCGTGCATTGACAGTTGTAGAAAAGAAGAAAGATGGAATTCTTTCCGTATCTATTCCTGTTGCATCTGGACAAGTTCCGCTGGCAATTTTGATGATGGCCCTTGGTATGGAATCTGCAGACGATATCATGCTTCAAATTAATCCTGAAAATAAGAGTGAAATGCAGAATTTAATTTTAGCTAATATTGAAGAAGTGCACAATACTGAAGGGATTTACACTACTCAAGAAGCTCTTGAATATCTTGAAAGAAGATTTGCAGCAGGACAATCTAAAGAATACAGAAGAAAGAGAATCGATTATATTTTAGATAATACTCTTCTTCCTCATCTAAGTACTAATTTTGAAGCCAGAGCTAAGAAAGCCGTTTTCCTTGGACGTATGGCTAGAGAAGTTTTAGAATTACACAGAGGAGAAAGAAAGCCTGATGACAAAGATCATTATGCAAATAAAAGATTAAAACTTGCTGGAAACTTAATGGAAGAATTATTCCGTTCAGGACTCCAAGCATTGTTGAATGATATGAAATACCAAATGGAACGTTCATATTCCAAAAGAAAAGAAAATCGTATACACCACGCAGTTCGTCGTGATGTATTAACAAATAAAATAATGCATGCAATGGCTACTGGTAATTGGACTGGTGGAAGAGCTGGTGTTTCACAATTGTTGGATCGAACCTGTAACATGGCAACTCTATCACATTTGAGAAGAGTTATCTCGCCACTTACTCGATCTCAACCGCATTTCGAAGCCCGTGATTTGCATCCAACTCAATTTGGAAGATTGTGTCCTAATGAAACGCCTGAAGGGCAAAATTGTGGTTTAGTTAAAAATTTGGCTCTTATGGTTGATGTCTCTGAAAATGTCCCTAACGACATTGTTCTTGAATCATTCGAAGAATTAGACATTACTTCTATTGATAAGGGAGAGTCTGGAGGTGGAAAAGTTTACTTCAATGGTGATTTAATTGGTACTCACAAAGCTCCTGAAGATTTAGTAGCTGAAATTAGAGCACGTAGAAAGAAAAACTTGATTAGTGATGTTGTTAATGTCAGATATGATGACTCATTAAATGATGTAATTATCAATAGTGATCCTGGAAGAATTAGAAGGCCATTGATTGTTATCAATCGAAATAATAAAATGGCGTTAAAGCAACGAGATGTTGATAATTTAGTTCAAGGAAAATACGAATGGAAACACTTGATTGAAGCTGGAGTTATTGAATATATTGATGCTGAAGAAGAAGAAAATTGTTTAATTGCTTTAAACGAAGGAGCTTTGAAGAGTAACAAGAAAACTCATCAATACAGTCACATGGAAGTTGATCCTATGGTTATCCTTGGAGTAGCTACTTCTAACGTACCTTTCCCTGAACATAATTCAGCTCCAAGATGTACAATGGGTGCTGGTATGTCAAAACAATCTCTAGGGATGGGGCAAGCAAATTACCGTATCAGACCTGATACTCGTGGTCATTTGCTTCATTATGCTCAAAGACCTATGCTTCAAACTGAAGCAATGAAATACAATACATTGAGAAAAAGACCAGCTGGTCAAAACATGGTTGTTGCAGTTATGTCATACCATGGCTACAATATGGAAGATGCTCTTATCTTTAACAGAGGTTCCATTGATCGTGGCCTCGGTAGATCTACTTTCGTTAGAACATACATGTCAGAAGAACGAAGATATCCTGGTGGACAAGAAGATCGTTTTGTTATTCCTGGACCTGAAGTTCGAGGCGCTCGTTCTGAAGAAGCTTATTTCTTTCTAGAGGAAGACGGTTTAATTTATCCTGAAATTGATTTACATGGTAAAGAAGTACTTATCGGAAAAACAAGCCCTCCTAGATTCTTAGCTGAACCTACCGATTTCTTAAGTCCACAAAAAGTTAGGGAATCTTCGCTAACTGTAAGGCATGGTGAGAAAGGTGTTGTTGATTCTGTTATGCTGTCTGAAACCGAAAATGGTTCTAGAATTGCTAGAATTAGAGTACGTGATCAGAGAGTTCCTGAAATGGGTGATAAATTTGCAAGTAGGCACGGACAGAAAGGAGTTATTGGACACATGGTTCCTCCTGAAGGAATGCCGTTTACTGAACAAGGAATTACACCTGATTTGATCATTAATCCTCATGCTATTCCATCTCGTATGACTGTTGCGCATGTTTTAGAAATGATTGGCGGTAAAGTTGGAAGTATGGATGGACGTCCTGTTGACGGAAGTGCTTTCTCTGGTGAAAAAGAAGTTGATTTGAGAACTAGCTTAGCCGAATATGGTCTAAGACACAGTGGAAGAGAAGTATTGTACGACGGGCAAACTGGCCGTCGAATAGATGCTGAAATTTTCATCGGCGTTATCTATTATCAGAAATTACATCACATGGTTTCCGGAAAACTACATGCCCGATCTCGTGGCCCTGTTCAATTATTGACCAGACAACCTACAGAAGGTAGAGCCCGTATGGGAGGTCTAAGATTCGGAGAAATGGAACGTGATTGTTTGATTGCTCACGGAGCTGCAATGGTTATCAAAGATCGTCTTTTAGATGAAAGTGATAAAACGGTTCAATACGTGGATAGTAAATCAGGACATATTGGTTATCTAGACCGTAGAGGTGTTCTTACATCTCCAATGGGCGATAATACTTCCATTTACCCTGTTTCGATGTCTTATGCATTTAAGTTGTTATTAGAGGAATTGAAATCGCTTGGAATTGCTGCAAGACTTAGATTGGAGGATTTATCATGAGGGAAATGATACCAAAGAGAATTGGCAAAATTGATTTTGCTCTTATGGGGCCAAAAGAAGTTAGAAAATTATCAGCTACAAAAGTTATCACTGCAGATACCTATGACGATGATGGATTCCCAATTCCTATGGGATTAATGGACTTGCATATGGGTGTTATTGAACCTGGATTGAGATGTAAGACTAGTGGCCGTAAAATGGATGAAGATCCTGGACACTTTGGTCATATTGATTTAGCAATGCCAGTTATTCATGCTGGATATTCTAAAACTGTAAAAGATCTTATGAACGCAACCCATCCAAGTTCTGGCAGAATTATGCTAACACAGGATAGGATTGATCATTACAATAAACAAATTCAAGCATTGATTGATTCAGATGCTGGAACTACTGTTACTATTGGCGGAATTACAAGAAGAGCTATTCGTGAAGCTGCAAAGGCAAAAACTTGTCCACACTGTGGTGAACCAAAAATTAAAGTTATGCTTGATAAGCCTACGACTTTCCGAGAAGAAGGACGTAAATTAACTCCTAAAGAAGTTCGATCCCGTCTTGAAAAAATACCAGACTCAGACTTATTGTGTCTCGGATTTAATCCTAAGATAACAAGACCAGAATACATGGTTCTAACTGTACTATCTGTGCCTCCAGTCCCAATGAGACCTTCTATTACTCTAGAATCTGGTGAGCGATCTGAGGATGACCTTACTCACAAATTGGTAGATGTTCTAAGAATTAATCAACGTTTAAGAGAAAATAGAGATGCTGGAGCGCCTCAATTGATTGTTGAAGATCTTTGGGAATTGCTACAATATCATATTACCACTTATTTCGATAATCAGACTGCAGGAATACCTACTGCAAGACATCGATCTGGAAGGCCACTGAAAACAATTGTACAACGATTAAAAGGTAAAGAAGGACGTTTCAGATCTAATTTATCTGGTAAACGCGTTAACTTCTCAGCCCGTACTGTGATTACACCTGATCCTTATTTGAGTATTAACCAAGTTGGAGTGCCTGAATTGGCAGCTCGTGAATTGACCGTACCTGTTAGAATTAATATTCATAATTTGTCTTTTATGAGAAATATAATTAAAGAGAACTTTATGCCAAGTGATCCTGATAAATATATTCCTGGAATAAATTATATGATTCGCCCAGATGGCCGAAGAGTTAAGTTAACCGAAGACAATTGGGAATTCAATCATGACCGTCTTGAACCTGGCTTTATTGTTGAAAGACACTTGATGGATGGAGATATTGTTCTATTCAATCGTCAGCCAAGTTTACACCGTATGTCAATGATGGCTCATGAAGTCCGGATAATGAAAGGAAAAACATTTAGAATAAATTTATGTGTTTGTCCACCTTATAATGCAGATTTCGACGGTGATGAGATGAATCTTCACGTTGTTCAATCTGAAGAAGCTCGAGCTGAAGCAAGAATTCTAATGAGAGTTCAAGAACATATTCGATCACCTCGTTTTGGAGGAGTAGTTATTGGAGCAATTCACGATCACATCACAGGTATGTTCTTGCTAACATACGGAGAGGCAAGTTATGATATTGATCAAACTGTCCGAATTTTATCTCGTGTTGAATACAAAGGAGATTTACCAAAACCAGAATATCCTAAAGCCAAGGGTGGTGCAAGATGGTCTGGCAGACAAATTTTCTCAACCTTACTTCCAAAAGACATGAATTTGAAATATAACTCTTCTGTTTATTTCGCAGATCGAAGTGCAGAAGAAAATGAAGAATTGGGAATGATTGTTGAAATTAAAAATGGAAACATGATTAGTGGGCCTGTTGACGGTAATTCTATTTCTGCGTTTAAAGGTAAAATTTTAGAAGAAATTTCAAGATTGAAGGGTGCTGAGGCAGCTAGAGATTTCATTGATAAGGTAACTAGACTGGCAGTTGGCGGACTTATGGAAACTGGATGTACAACTGGTATCGACGATGCTGATGTTCCAGAAGATGCATTATCTCAAATTTTTGCAGCCCAAAAGAAGACTGTTAGAAATGTTGATAAATTAGTAAAAACCTATAATGAAGGGAAATTACAACCGAGACCTGGTCGAAGTGCTGAAGAAACTTTAGAAGTGGAAATCATGTCTTTACTTGGTCAAGTGCGTGATACTTCTGGAGAAATTGCAGGATGGCATCTTGGTATGGATAATTTCGCAGTTATCATGGCCCGTTCAGGAGCTCGTGGTAGTATGCTGAATTTATCTCAGATGGCTGGATCTATTGGTCAACAAGCTGTTCGTGGTGAAAGAATTTCACGTGGTTACGAAAAGAGAACATTATCTCACTTTAACAAAGGCGATCTTGGTGCAGATGCTAAAGGATTCGTTCGTTCTTCATACAAGAGAGGATTAAGCCCTACTGAATATTTCTTCCACTCCATGGGAGGTCGTGAGGGATTGGTTGATACGGCTGTTAGAACCTCTCGTTCCGGATACATGCAGAGACGTTTAGTCAATGCTTTGGAAGATCTTAGAGTGAAATATGACGGTACAGTTCGTAATACTGCAAATACTGTTGTTCAATTCAAATATGGTGAAGATTCAATTGACCCTACCAGAAGTAAATTTGGAAGTGCAATCGATATTGATGGACTTATTGGTAAACTAAAGAGAGGAGAGAAATAATGGCAAGATTAGATACAATTAGGGCCCTAGAAAGACGTGGACTATCGCCGAATTTGGCTGAGAAGGTTGTGGATTTAGGTTACCTTTTGGGTACTTTAAAGAAAAGTGATCTAAAAACCTTGAAAAAGGATTTTCACTATAAAGAAATTCTACAATTAATTGACGTCTCTAAGAATACCATACTTGACAGAGAAGATATTGTTCTCAAAGCAATTGAAGAAGGTGATGTTAGTGACGGACCTATTACTGCAGATCAAGCTCTCAGAAGAGTTGAAAAGAAATTAGGAGTTATATGGTCTTTACCAGAAGGATACACCATCGATGGTGTTGCTTCACATATCTCTAAAAAAGGTCAAGTACTATTAGGAGTAGCTTTTCCTATAAATTCTAAACAATTCAGATATCCTTTCAATGGTTATGTCTATTTGAAAACAAGGGGGATCTGTTACCAATCTGTGGTTAGTGAAGTTCTATCTTTTGATAGACCTGGTGTACCTGAAGAAGAAAAATTATTGTTACCAGCACATACTGAAGAACCTTATGTAACTTTTTTAAGAATTGAACAATTAATTGAATTACCTAGAACTATTAGACTTGAAGAATTCCGCAAGATGGATGGAACTCAGGTAAAATCTGCAAGAAACTATACTCAAGTTGAAGATGCTTTAGACTTGGATCGCGAACGTTTACGATTTGAAGAAGAAAGACTCATTGCAGTCAAAATGTACAAAGAAATGGGATTAAGTGATAAAGTATCTCGAAGTTTGTACAAGTATGGTATTTTCAAGGCTTCACAGGTAGTTATTGCAACTGATAACGAACTAAGGAATGCTGGAGTTCCAGCTTCAAAGATAGCTAAGTTCAGAGATGCAGCTGCTGAGGCTGCCGCTATTGAATTACAAGTACCTGTTCCTCAAAAAGCTAAAGCTAAGAAAGATTCTAAAGATAAAGACGACGGAGCAATCATTAAAACGGTAAACAAACACCGTAAATCTGCATTGAAAATTGGAAGTGAACTTCCTGCCGTTTATCTTGAAGAATTAGCTAGAGAAGCTGAAACTAGTAAACTAACAAAAACTGGAATCCAAGAGATTGCTGATCGTTATACCGAAATTGTTAGTACTGAAACCAAAATAAAAGATATAGTTGAAAAAAGAGGAGAAAAATTACCTCAGTCTATTACTAGACTTATTGCTGAAAAAAGTATTGAGCATTCTTTGAAACCTAAAGATATGGAAACAATTATTGACGGATCTATTATTCAATATAATCAAAATGAGATTGATGCTACGGAAGCTGTTGGAGTGATAGCTGCGCAGTCAATTGGAGAGCCTGGAACTCAGATGACTATGCGTACTTTCCACTACGCCGGTGTTGCGGAAATGAACGTTACTCTAGGATTGCCACGTTTAATTGAAATTGTAGATGCAAGAAGAATTCCAAAAACACCAATTATGGAAGTTTATTTGGAACCTGATGTCTCTAAAAGTGAAAAAACTGCATTGGAAATTGCAAGTCAAATTGAAGCAAAATCAGTTAGTCAATTGGCAAAGATTAACACCGATATTACTAATCTAAGAGTATTGGTAGAACCTGATAAGAAAATTTTGAAAGAACGAGGTCTTCCAATAGAAGAACTTGCTGCCAGAATTAAGAAAAGAGGGCGACTAAAATCCAAATTTACTATTGAAAGCGGAGTTATCATACTTGAAGAAGAAGAAGTTTCTTTCAAAAAACTGTATTTAATTGAAGATAAAGTTAGCCATTTGATGGTTGATGGTATCGGAGATATTCAAAGAGCAATTGTACGAAAAGAAGGTAATGAATACGTTATTTTCACTGAAGGCTCTGACTTGAAAGCAATCTTAGAAGTACCTGGTGTTGATCCTGTGAGAACTAGCACTAATTCATTACATGAAGTAGCTGAAGTTCTTGGTATAGAAGCTGCTAGAATTTCAATTGTTGATGAACTTCATAAAACATTATCAGAACAAGGTCTTTTGGTAGATCACAGACACAATCTGTTAGTTGCTGATGTTATGACTAATACTGGAGCAATACAAGCTATTGGTAGACACGGTATTTCAGGAGCAAAGGTTTCTGTTTTGGCTAGGGCAGCTTTCGAAATTACTTCTACTCACTTGCTACAAGCAGGTCTAACTGGAGAATCTGATGTTTTGACTGGTGTTGCTGAGAATATTATTGTTGGACAGCCTGTTCACTTAGGTACTGGTGCAGTTAGTGCAATCTATAAACCTAAAAAGAAAGGCAAGGGAGGAAAATAGATGGATCTAAACAAATCACTAAGATTAGCAATTGAAACTGGAAAAGTTTGTATGGGTATAAACGAATCTCAGAAAGCTATCAATGCAGGTTCTGCAAAGCTTATAATTTTATCTTCAAACTGCCCTGAAGATTCAGCTAATGCAGCAAGAGAAAGTGATGTTCCTGTACATAGTTTCAAAGAAAATAATGCAGTTCTAGGAGCAGCTTGTGGTAGACCTTTCCCAGTATCTACTGTTACCATTATAGATGGTGGCAAGTCAGATGTACTTACATTGAAAACTGATTAATCAACCCGAACGTTTAAGGTCTCTTTCTGAATAAGGCCATATGGATTTTCCAATTGATTTTAGTCAATACGTAGATTTGAAGCTGTCAATAGATAATGAATTAACTAGTGATGAGCTTAAAATTCTCAATAATAATATTGAAATTACACGAAATGCTGTAATTGCAACTACTGCTTTTGCAAGAGCAAAAGGACTTGGCGGACACACTGGAGGCCCTTACGATATTGTACCTGAAGCATTGATTGTTGATTTTTTACGTAATGGCGGAGCCCAAATACACGATGAATTTTTTGATGAAGCGGGACACCGATCTGCACTCCAATATGTTAGAGGCGTTTTGAGAGGGAAAATGGATTCTGAAAAATTATTACATTATCGCGAATACGGATCTGGTTTAGCAGGACATCCTGAGCCTGAATTACTGGACTGTATTGATTTCTCTACAGGAAGGTTAGGGCATGCTGCAGGGCACGTTAACGGCGTTGCAATGGCATATCCCGGTCAAGCTGTTGTCATGTATGGGTCTGACGGTGCCCAAATGGAAGGAAATAATGCTGAAGCTGCAAGATTGGCCGTTGCAAATAATTTGAATGTTAAATGGATTATAGACGATAATAATGTTACGATTGCAGGAAATCCGAATAGCTATATGGCTGGATTTGATGTTGCTAAAACTCTTGAAGGTCAAGGTTTCAATGTTTTCACTTGCGATGGTGAGAATTATGAAGAACTTTACAAAACAATAGTAAAGTCCTTGAAAATTACAGGACCTGTTGCAATCGTTTGTAAGAGAGTTATGGGGCCTGGAATTCCTGATTTAGAAGGTGAATGCCAGCTTCATGATGTTATTCCTTTTGATGTAGGAATTAAATATCTTAAAGAACGAAATGAAACAAAAGCTGTCGAATTATTAGAAGAAGTTGCAGCCAGCCAAGAGAATGCTTCTGTTATGGAGTTTAAAGGAAGTGGAGAAAAGGATGCTTGTCGAAAACAATTTGGAACTTCAATAACAAGTATTTTGAAAGATATGTCTGAAGAAGAACGTAAGGGTGTTCATGCTTTTGATTCTGATCTAGAAGGCTCGGTTGGACTTACAGCAGTACGAAAGGAATTCCCTGAATGTTTTACAAGTGCTGGAATTCATGAAAGAGGAAACTATCTTGCAGCAGCCGGTTTCGGTTCTAAAGAAGGTAATTTAGGAATATTTGCAACTTTCTCAGCATTTATGGAAATGGTAATTTCAGAAATTACTATGTCTAGATTAAATGAATCAAATGTGCTTGCTCACTTTTCGCACGCTGGTGTTGATCATATGTCTGATAACACCTGCCATTTTGGATTGAATAACTTCTTTGCCGATAATTATGTTGAAGAAGGAAGCTCAACTGGATTGTATTTTCCTGCTGATGTAAACCAAATGGATTCTGTTGTAAAGAGAGTTTTTCACGACCATGGACTTCGATTTATATTTTCCAATAGGTCTAAAACACCACTAATTTTAGATCAAAATGGAGAGTCATTTTATGGTAAAGGATATGAATTTATTCCTGGAACCGATGAAATAATTCGAGAGGGAGATGCTGGCTGGATTGTCTCTTACGGTGATATGCTCCACCGATGTTTGCATGTTGTCGAAGAATATAGAGAAAAAGGAATCAATATTGGTTTGATAAATAAGCCAACTTTGAATTCTGTAGATGAAGAAGTTATGGCAAAAATAGGAAAGTCTCCTTTTGTTTTGGTTATTGAAAGTTTGAATTCAAGAACTGGATTAGGAATTAGATTCGGAACTTGGTTACTCGAAAGAGGGTTATCACCACACTATGATTACATGGGAACTACAAGACCAGGAAACTGTGGACAAGAAGAACAAATTCTTCATCAAGGTCTTGGCGTAGAAAATCTTAAAGAAAAATTGTCTAATTTATTGTAGGTAAAATATGGCAATGGGAATACCGGCTCGAATTTTCGCAACTCTACTACGGATTTCACCAGGAAGAACAAGAAACTGGATGTGGAAATGGTGGTATCAGAGACTAGCAAAAGCCCATGGCCGTTCAGATTTCCGTTTTATGAATTATGGTTTTATTGACGATGATGGCCCTGAATTAGATGAGGAAGATGAAGCGTATCGATTATTCATTCAACTATACCACCAAAATATTAGAGATGTTGATTTATCAAATAAAGACGTCTTAGAAGTTGGATCAGGCAGAGGAGGAGGGGCTTCATGGATTGCAAAATATGCAAAACCTAAATCTTTGGTAGCTGTTGATTTCTCAAAGAGTGCTGTTGAACTTGCAAACAAGTGGTATGCATCACAAAAAAACCTATCTTTCAAAGAAGAAAATGCTGAATCATTATCTATGTCTGATTCTAGTTTTGATGTTGTATACAATGTTGAATCTTCACATTGTTATGGAAATATGGAAAAATTTGTTAACGAAGTATATCGAGTTTTGAAACCAGGTGGATTTTTTTGTTGGACTGATTTTAGAGATAAACCAACAATAAAATCAGTAAATTCCTTCTTTGAAGGTGCAAAATTAAAAATAATATCGAAAAAAGATATTACAAAAGAAGTTCTGAGGGCATTAGATGACATAAATGACGCTAAAACCAAAGCAATTGGTGAAAAAGTACCTAGAACTATGCGGAAAAGCTTCGAAACCTTTGCTGGAGTTGAAGGTACGCCCGTTTATGAAGCGTTTAAGGCCGGAACTTTGCACTATTATCGATATTTGCTGAAAAAACCTGAATAACTATCTACTTCTTATACTACACAATCAATATCGCGCTATGAACAAAGCATGTTTGTTGGTAATTTGTTTGCTTTTGGTGCCATTTACAGGATGTATCGGACCTGAAGAAATAGAGATCACAAGCGATCCTGTAGAAGATGAAGATAATAGTCAGATAGATGAAACTAAAGACGAATCTGATAATCCGATAGATTTTCAACCTGAAACTAGGGATGAACTCAAGACTGCAGTAGATGAGTGGATAGTTGATTCTGATAACGCAAGTTCAACTTATGGAGATATTAACGCCTGGGACACATCATTGATTATCGATATGTCCAGCTTATTTTACGAGAAATCGACATTTAATGGCGATATTTCAGATTGGGATGTTTCAAGTGTAACTTCTATGGATTGGATGTTTTATGGTGTTTCCGTATTCAATCAGGATATTTCAGATTGGGATGTTTCAAGTGTAACTACTATGTCAGGTATGTTTTATGGTGCTTCCGTATTCAATCAGGATATTTCAGATTGGGATGTTTCAAGTGTAACTACTATGTATTCTATGTTTGGTTATGCTACCTATTTCGATCAGGATATTTCAGATTGGGATGTGTCGAGTGTAACTGATATGCAGTTCATGTTTTATTTTGCTAACAGTTTCAATGGTGATATTTCAGAATGGGATGTTTCAAGTGTAACTGATATGTCAAATATGTTTAGAAATGCCTCTGTATTCAATCAGAATATATCAGATTGGGATGTTTCAAGTGTAACTGATATGGATTGGATGTTTTCAGGTGCTTTTGAGTTTAATCAAGATATTACAGATTGGGATGTTTCAAGTGTAACTAATATGTCGCTTATGTTTTATTATGCCTATAATTTCAATCAGGATATTTCAGACTGGGATGTTTCAAGTGTAACTGATATGATAGGGATGTTCTATTATGCTACTGATTTCAATCAGGATATCTCCGATTGGGATGTTTCAAATGTAAATACTATGGCAGTTATGTTTTTTTATGCTGAGAGTTTTAATCAAGATATTTCAGACTGGGATGTTTCAAATGTCACTGATATGACAGTTATGTTTTCGGGTGCTAAAAGTTTCAATCAGGATATTTCAGATTGGGATGTTTCAAGTGTAACTGAAATGCAGAGTATATTTGATGGTGCAGATGATTTATCAGATGATAATAAATGTGAAATTCATACAGAATTCAGTTCTAATGATAATTGGTCCTATGATTGGGATGAATCTTGCCCACCTTTTCAACCTGAAACAAAATATGAACTTAAGGCCGCAGTAGATGAGTGGATAGCTGATTCTGATAGCGCAAACTCAACTTATGGAGAGATCAACACCTGGGACACGTCCTTGATTACTGATATGTCTAGCTTATTTTACGAGGAATACACATTTAATGGTGATGTTTCAGAATGGGATGTTTCAAGTGTAACTTCTATGGATTGGATGTTTGCTTATGCTGATAATTTTAATCAAGATATTTCAGATTGGGATGTTTCAAGTGCAACTAACATGGGCCTGATGTTTTATTCTGCCGATGGTTTATCACGAGATAATAAATGTGCAATTCATACAGAATTCAGTTCTAATGATAATTGGCTCTATGATTGGGGGCAATATTGTCTTCCACCTTTCCAACCTGAAAACAGAGATGAACTCAAGACTGCAGTAGATGAGTGGATAGATGATTCTGATAGCGCAAGTTCTACTTATGGAGACATCAATACTTGGGATACATCATTGATTGCTAATATGTCTCACTTATTTTATGAGTGTGAGACATTTAATGATGATATCTCAGATTGGGATGTTTCAAATGTAACGACTATGTATAAGATGTTTGATTATGCTTATAGTTTCAATCAAGATATTTCAGAATGGGATGTGTCAAGTGTATCTTCTATGTATGCTATGTTTGATGGTGCTGATACTTTCAATCAGGATATCTCAGATTGGGATGTTTCAAGTGTAACTGGTATGAAGTATATGTTTGCAAGCACTGATAGTTTCAATCAAGATATT
>MIZB01000074.1_pt1 | contig 19885 bp, 19 predicted proteins | sample 888171 | NCBI WGS metagenome assembly MIZB01 (sample SAMN05440186, study PRJNA335308) | marine metagenome | isolation source: marine water
ATTGACAATCAAATTAAGTACAATATACGCGCAGCATCCATGTCTCTTGGCGGTGTATGGCTGGTTGAATTAACTCAAGAACAAGAAGAACGTATTACTCACTTAGCAAATGAGATGGTAGCTGCTGGGATTTCACTAATGATTGCTGCAGGTAACAGTGGTGGCTATGGGACTATAGGCACTCCAGGTGCAGCTAAAGATGTTATAACGGTTGGTTCCACAGAAGATAGTAAAGAACTAGCAGTTTATTCGAGTAAAGGCCCGACACATGAAGGTCAGATTAAGCCTAATGTGGCAGCAATTGGTTCAGCTGTAATGTCTGTGGAAGCAAACAGTGGAAATGGTTACGCGTCTTATTCGGGAACAAGTATGGCTACTCCAATGGTTGCTGGAATGGCAGCTTTACTATTGCAAGCAAATCCAGATTTGCAACCTTTAATGGTTAGAAGTATTTTGGAATCAACTGCAGAGTATCGATTTTTAAGTCATCCAGTAAGGCCAAACAATGATTATGGTTGGGGCTTTGTTTTAATGGATGCAGCATTAGATGAAGCAATTCAGTATGATGCAAGTCTTTCCATAAATCTAAGTGCAGATACTTCAGTTATTTATTATGAAGGTAATGAGACAGATGGTGGAAACGATACTGCTTCTAGATTCTTTGTACATGAAAATCAAAATTTAGAATTTATTACTGGTGGCAATATATCTAATATTGAATGGAGAGATGTTGTCATTGAAGATATTTGGCATACTGTAGATTCTATCGATAAAATAGATGTAATGCAAACTCAGTTAGGTCCTGGAAATCACACGATTTGGGTCCGGGCAGTTAGCTCAGAAGGAATAAGTGCACCACTAACTGTACCTTTGAATATAGGAGATGCAATTGCTTCAAAAAGTGAAGATACTCCAGGATTTTCTTTGGTATTTGTAGTATTCTCTCTTGTCTTAGTTACAGTATCTAGATCTAGAAGGGCATAATTCATATATATGCCCTTGATAGGCAAATGTTATGCAAGAATTCAATGTGTCTTTGGCAGATAAGCCTGGAGAGTTAGCAGATGTGGCTTCAGCTGTTGGGGAAAAAGGAATAAACATTCTTGGTTGTGTGGGTACTGGCCGTTCTACGGCATCGGTTACCATGGTTACTGATGATGAAGAAGCTACTTCTAGAGTACTGAAAGAGATGGGAAGAGATTTTGAAGCTAATGAATTATTATTGACTACTTTATCTAATGAACCTGGAGCCCTTGCAAAAATGGCTACAAAGTTGAGTGAATCAGGTATAAACATCATTTCATTTTACATTATGAAAATGGAAATGGATGCAGCAGATGTCGCATTAACAACTGATAATCCTGAAAAAACTAAAGAAATATTAGGCATATAAGTTAGATGAAGGTGGATCTTCACGGTCTTCCTCTTTCTGAAGCTAAGTTAAGGGCCCAAATATCAGTAGCTCAGGCTTGGGAATCTTCCAAGAACTTCATTGAGATAGTTCATGGTCATAATTTAGGAACTGTTATCAAGGATTATATTCAACGCATGGAAGGTTTACAGAGTGATGTAAAACGAATATATCCTGAAATTTCTTCTCTTAAGCTGTCAGACAAGGGCTTAGGTTCAACAATCATAAAGTTTAGGAGGAAATGACTTGTCACTCGATCTTAATACAATTCTAGGCTTATCGTTTGTTTGTGCAATGGGAGCTATGTCTCCAGGACCTAGTCTTGCAGTTGTATTAAGAAATACGATATCTGGAGGAAGGCTACAAGGCATATTGACTAGTCTTGGCCATGGTCTTGGTTTTGGAATTTATGCATTAATTGCAGTTACAGGGCTTTCAGCTCTTTTACTTACACATGATTCTTTATTCTTCTTATTGCAGTGGGGAGGTGTAGTCGTTCTACTTTGGTTATCCTATGGTATGATTACTAATAGCTTAGATCATAAAGATGAGAGCGATATTCACAGACGTCAAGGCTTTGCAGAAGGCTTTCTGATTTCTTTTCTTAATCCAAAAATTTTGGTATTTTTGGTGGCCATTTTCAGTCAATTCATAGATCCTGAAATGGATTATTTTGATAAATTGGTTATGGCTATTTTAGCAGGAATTATAGATACAACTTGGTATGTGTTTGTTGCAGTTATTTTAACAGGAACTTCTTCAATTGATATATTGCGCTCAAATTCAGTAATTATTGATAGGAGTATAGGATTTGTTCTTTTATTTTTAGCTTTAACTTTGATTCTAAAGACTTTTTTCTGATTTTTCCATTTCATTAATAGTCTTCCAGACCCAAATAGGCCCTACAATCGCAGAGACACTAACTGATATTGCGATTGAATACCACACCCACACAATGTCACGTGAATCAATTATTGCAAAATAATAAGCTAATGGTGCAGAAACAAGTAAAACTCTTAAGGCTGTAATTACTAGAACAGGTATTCCTTGCCCCAGTCCTTGCATTATTCTACCACAAGGCATAGCAATACCTACAAATGGATAAGTGAAACATAAAGTTCTCAAGGCGCTCACACCAATATCAGCGATATTTTCATCATCAGTAAACAGACTAATTATGCTTGGTGTAAGTACATACACAAAAGCTGAAGATATTGAGACTATGATAAAAGCTCTTGATATTGCATAGACAATAATACTTTTTACTTTGTCAAATCGTTTTGCTCCAGCAAACATTCCTACGGTTGTAACAAGTCCAGTTGCAATACCCATTATTGGGAGAAACATTAACATATCTAATCTACTTGAAATGGTATACGCAGCTACTGCGTTTGATCCGTATCCTATTATTAAAATATAATTAAAGACCCCTTGTCCAAATGACATAATTATCATTGAAATTGATGAAGGTATGCCCACAACTAATATTTCTTTCATTAAACTTTTAGAAAAAGTAAAATTTTGCATATCAAATGAAATATAGGCATGATCTTTAAAAAATAGCATAAAAATAAATATAAAAAACACTATCATTTGAGATACCACGCTTGCAGCAGCTGCACCTTTAACTCCCATATCCAATCCAAAACCTCCATATTCGTCTAAATCAAAAATAAAAATAGGATCTAGAATAATATTCAGTATAGTTCCAGTAGCTGCTACCATTACTGGGAATTTCATGTCACCTTCACCAGCTAGTATTGAACGGAAAACAATAGAAAACACAATGAATAACATACCATAGCATGTAACTCTCAGATAACTCCATGATTCATCGATTAATTCACTAGGAGAACCAAGGATAGATAGTACTTTTTTACCAATAAGTAGGCCAAAAAGAGTCAGAGCGATTCCCATGAACAGAGCTATAAGTAGACCATGTTTTGCAGCGTTGTCAGCTTTTTCTTTATCATTTTCTCCAATTGCTCTAGCTATTGTAGCTGTAATTCCAGTACCTATTCCAAATGTTATACCCATTACAAAGAAATAAAGTGGCATGTTAAACGCAACAGCTGCGATTGAGTCTCCTCCTAATTGCCCGATAAATAACATGTCCACTATTGAATAAAAAGTCTGAATTGCCATACCAGCTATAACTGGTATTGCAATAGACCATAGTGAACGTTCGGGATTTTCCAAGAAATCGTTTAAACGTGATTCTTTTTGTTCAGCCACAATATCCTTTCTCAACAGCCTATAAGAGTTATACTATTGATTCATTAATTTACTATTAATTAGTTCTTCAAATTTTTCAACATCAGAATTACATTCTTCCATTTCATTTTTAGTAACGACAGTAATGTATCCGGTTGCGGTTTTACCTATGACGCAAGGAGTAGCTCCTTCAGTATAGTTTTTGATTGCTTCATTTCTTTCATTAAGATGTATAAAATCAATCGTGATTGGCAATCTTTTTTCACAAGTGGCCCATTTATCTTTTGACTTTCCGTGGGTAATATCACATAATGAGCAATGATTATTAGAGAAAATTTTTCCCGCGAAATATTTAATTTCACCTATGATTCCCCCATCTGCATCATAGATTCCAATAAGCTTTGTAATTCCAGCCACATAGTTCACTTTTGAGAAGCATATAAATGATTACTCTCTAGTGCATAATTGCAGTGCGTACTGTTATAATGCATTATTAGCAATGAGAAAACTTGAGTTCTGACAATGCCAGTGAGGAAATTGAACCTCCTGCTGAATTATATGGCTACCATGCCACAAACTCATTTGCCAATGATATCTCAATGCCATATTTGAGCTATTTTGCAGTAAGATTAGGTGCCTCTTTTGAACAAATTGCTTGGATGCAATCCTTAATGAACCTTTTACCAAATGCATTACAATATTTTTGGGGTTGGGTGTCTGATACTAAATCTGTAAGAACTTATTGGATAATAGGCGGGTCTTTTTTTGGAGCTATTTCTTTGTATTTACTTTCCACAGTTAATGATCCTAATGAAATGCTTTTTATTGTGATAATCTATTCGGTCTCATTATCAATTATTAATCCAACTTGGGCAGCTTTACAGGGAGATTGGATGAATCCTTCTAAGCGAGGTAGTACTCTAAGTAAATTTCATGTAATTGGAGGTTTACTCGGATTAGTTGGTTCACTAATTGCCGTTTATTCAGTATATAGCGATGGTTCAAATTCAGCAGATCCTTTTAGGCCTTTATTCACGTTTGCAGCTATTGCTACATTTATTGGAGGTTTAATTCTCATCAGAGTACCTTATAGAGATCCAGAAAAGACAAAAGATTTAGTTTTATCTGAAACCGTTAAAAAAGAATATTCAGATACATTCCAAAGTTATGTTCGTGCTCAGGCATTTTATGCACTAAATATGTCTTTGATTTGGCCTTTATTTGCAATCATTCTTATTCAAGTCCTTGAAGTGGATAACATTGTTCTTGTAGCTTTCAGTCTTGTTGGAGCCGTTTCTGAAATGGCCTTTCAACCAGTAATGGGTAGATTGGTAGATAGAGTAGGTCCCTTACCAGTTCTTATTATGAGTAGAATAGGCTTTGCCATTTTACCATTCATTTATGCTTTTTTCCCTTATATTGAAGTTATGTTAATTTTACAAGTGGTCATTTTGGGCCCTTGTTTTAGTGCATTTTTAATAACTTCAAATGCGATGGTTCTTGATCTTGCACCAAATAAAGAAAGAGCTGCATACTTTAGTTATTACAATACACGCGTAGGCATTACTACTTTTGTTGGAGCGCTTATTGGAGGATATATGGCAGGTTATCTTGAAGATATTTACAATGATACGTGGAAAGCTATTTTTATCATATTTATTATCTCTGGAATAGGTAGAAGTATTGGAACACTTCCTTTTTTGAAACTCAGAATTCCTAAAAAATATCCCGGTTCAATATATTTAGTAGATAGACTTATGGAATTTAGAATGTTCAAACGTCGCTAATATCAGTAATATTTTTGTATTAAACGATGAAAATAGTGAACGCCGATTTCCCTTTTTGGTGAATATCTTCCTCTATCATAAGCTTTTGACTTAATTCCTTTTTGAACAGATTCAACAATTTCTTCATCTTCTAGTTCTACTTTGTCTAGTCCACTGCCCGCCCCTTTTTCCATTAATTCTTCTTTCCAAACATAAGTGAAATATTGTATTTCAGTTTCCTCTGCAGATTTTGGTTTTACTACATTTACGGAAAGTCCCCATGGGTAAAAATTAAACATCATATTTGGGAACAGAAAAAAATAGTATGCAGCAACATTCTTCCCATAATCTTGGTGTTCTTTAGGTAAATCAAAAGTATGTTCTTCGCCCTTTCCTATACCTATTTGTAAAACGGTATTATCTATTCCTTGGGTAAAATATTCATCGTATTCAAGAGCTTTATTCAGATCCTTATGAACAAATGGAATGTGGAAGCCTTCAAGGTAATTGTCACAATAAAGAGCCCAATTTGCTTTTACATGATAGTTTCTAGATAAATCAGATCTATATTCAAATTTGTCGATAGGTAACCAAGACAATCTTTCAGCCATTGGTTTAATCAATTCAGAGATTTCACATTTTTTATCATTAATTATGAATATCATATTTTTCCAAATATCCATTTCAATTGATGGTAAATTATCAGATTTAGATGGAAAATTTTCAACATCTTCAAATTCAGGCATAAATTTCATTTTCCCATCTAGTTGGAATTGCCTACCATGATATCCACACACTAAATTCTTAGTTTTTGTAGCTTCTTTACAAACAATGGTACCTCTATGTGTACACACGTTAGACAAACATCGGATATTTTCTTCAGTCTGAGTTAATAAATATGGTTCATCTACCATTCCCTCTAATAAAATTCCAGGATGTGCATTGTTTTTTTCTAAAAGTGTAGCATCTCCAATAAATTGCCAACTTCTATTGAATAATTTTTTTAATTTAAGGTAAATCTTAGGGCTATGGTAAAATTTTGAAGGTATTGTTTTTGCTTTGCGAATGTTTTCATCAATGTTAAGTTCCATATTCCTTACTTCTTGGCCAATTCCTAACGTAAGTTAATAGTTTTGTTTCTGCACAAAGTACATCTTCAGTATCATAGCCTTTTACAGTTAGCCATTCTTCATGCTTATTATTTTTATTGATTCCATTGACATAAGCATCTATTTGTTTTTCAGTTAATTCAAAAATAACTGTCAAATTACTTTTTACAGCTTTCAAATATTTTATGTTTGCTTCTTTTGTGAAAACATATGCTTCAATTCCTTTTGTGCTAAGGATAAGAGGCAGTGCCATTCCATAATACATATCCATTCCAGAATATGTAGTCCCCCCGAACATTATTTTGTCAAAGGCACTGTTCAACCATGATTGAGTAATAATCATTTTAGCTTTTAGATAATCTTCACTTATTTGAACGACTTTAATTCTGTTAGCTATTGAAGGAGGCCACATGTTCATCATTTTGGCCAGCTGTTTTGAGTTTAAATTTCGTTCTTTGTATTTTTTGGAATAATATTTGAATGGATTAAGAATCAACGTCTTCGACCACCGCCGCCGCTTCGGCCTCCACCACCTCTACTTCCACTTCCGCTTCGACCTCCACCGCCACTACGACTAGCCCCTCCGCTTCGTCTGGTTGCTCTATTGTTTCTTCCACCTCTATGGTTATTGTATCCAAACCCTCCAAAAGGTCCCGAACGATTTCGTCCATATCCTCCATTCATACCTGAAGCATTTTTTGCCCAACTCATGATCACTCCACCTATGATTAGAGGAACACATAACATCCCTCCACAGCACATGAAGAAATATCCGACGAATCCAAGGGGGTCGCCAGATGAGTTCATAAATTCACTATATGCATCATCAGGAGAGTCAGGATTATATGTGATTTTTACGGTGGAATTAAGAGCTACGCGTTCATCAGTTTCGTTAATGAAGTCTTGGAATAATTGTTCTTCCCCATTACGTTTTATATCATCTACCCACTCGCTTCTAAAAAATTCAAGATTTTCATTTAACGTATAGTTTTCGCTGGCTAAAGCGGCGGCGGCAGGCGAATCTAAAGTATAATTATAAACTAAACCTATTTGATATACAAAATCTTTCCAGCATTCCCAATCGTCTAGATATCCATCATCGTTCTGATCTTCACAATATTCTTCAGTTATGAATGTATTCAGATCATATTGCTTAACTATAATTCCTTCTACAGAGGGCCATTCAGATGGTTTACTATCTGATTCACTTGATGATAACAAAAAGGCAGCTATAGCTGAAGAGATTAGCGCGAAAATAACAATTGCAGCAATGATTATCGGCCAATTCATCTCGCCATCTAGCCAAGAACCACCTCCAGAGTTATCTTCTTCTCCAGGAAGTGCATATTCATCATTAGCTTTTGGTATTGAATAGCTTCCGCTTTTAGAACCCGTTTCAGAAGGTGTTTTTGATGAGGCATATTTGTCATTATCATTACCACTTCTCCACTTGCGGTATGCTTCACTATCTTGCTCTATATCGTTATCTTCAGCCAAATGTGTCCCTCATACGGTCCATAAAAGATGGTTTTGTAGAATCTAATTTCTTTAACTCTTCCCATAGCTTTCGTGTCTTTCCATTAGGCTTTGGTACTTTAACATTTATTCTTACATGTTGGCTGCCTTTAAGAGAAGGTCTTGTAATATCAGGCATTCCTTTTCCTTTAAGCCTTAAAACATCTCCAGATTGAGTTCCTGAGGGAATACTTAATTTCACATTACCAGATAAAGTGGGTACTCTCATGCTATCTCCAAGTACTGCCTGAGATGGACTAATATCTAAATCTAAAATGATTTCATTATCTTGTCTTTGAAATATCTCGTGTCTCTTTACGTTCACTACGATGTACAAGTCACCTTTTTGGCCATTATTTGGACCTGCGCTTCCCTGACCACGCATTCTTAGCCTATAACCGTTGTCTGCACCAGCTGGAATCTTCAATTTTATTTTTTTATCAACAGCTACTATTCCTGATCCGTTACAATCCTTACATGGTTTGTCTATTATACTTCCAGAACCTCTACAATCTGAACAATTATCTGTAGAAACTGTTTGCATGAATCCTCTTTGCATTACTTTCCTAACAATTCCTTGACCTGCACAAGTACTGCATGTTTTTGGAGTCCCTCCCTCCGCAGCTCCTGAACCAGTACACTTCTTACATGAGTCTTCTCTAGGTATAGTGACTTCTTTTTCTATTCCGGTGAAAGCTTCTTTCAGATCAAGATTAATATCGTATCTTAGGTCATTTCCTCTATTGTTAGGCTGGCTTTGACCGCCGCCAAATAATTGCGAAAAGATACTCCCCATTCCGCCACCACTTCCCTGGTTTCCTCCAAAAAGTTGGCCGAATAAATCCGAGATGTCTCCTTCATGACTGAACTGGTCCCATGAGAATCCGCCGCCTCCAAAATCTACACCTTTGTGTCCAAATTGGTCGTATCTCTTTCTTTTTTCACTATCTGCTAAAACTTCATAGGCTTCAGAGATCTCCTTAAATTTCTTTTCAGCTATTTCCGGACTTTCACTACTTGCATCAGGATGATGTTTTCTAGCTAATTTTCTATAAGCTTTTTTGATGCTTCTTTCATCAGCACCCTTTTCAATTCCGAGAATCTCGTAGTAATCTCTCTTAGCCATTTAATGGCTCTATTTTGGCCTTTTAATAAAACTTTAGAATTGTTTGGATGCAATTCCTCTTGATCCAATGAATATGAAAAGGATTCCAATAATAATTATAATTAAAGCAGAAAGTAAGGGGTCAGTAGCAATAGTATCATTGTTACTATTTACTAGGCCATAATCATCAGCAGTTACAATCCATCCCATTTCAATTAGTGAGTCATAAATTATTGAATTAATGTAGTGCGTTAATGTAAGTTGTTGATAATTCTGCCCAGATATTATTTGTTCCCAAAATAACCAGTAGATGAAGCATATCAAGTAAGGCCTTTCAAAGTATACATTTATCGCGCAGAATATGGATAAAAATCCAATCCAGTTAAGTATTACTATCTTTATCACTAAAGCTAAAAGCCCGATTTCCTCAAGTATTCCATGAATTCCAGATCCCATCATCACTATTATGTAAAATATCGTAGAATATAGTCCCAGTAAGGCTATTCCAGTGATAAGTCCACTAATATACCTGTAAGTAAAAATCTCTATTGGATGAATTGGCGATGTTCTTAATATTTGCATTGTTTTCAAATTGTATTCTTCACTAATAAGCTCGGAACTAAACATAATACCTAGAAGTAAGGCGATAAATCCAATTCCAAAAAATTGTGATAAGTCTAAGAATATGTCTCTCAAATCTTCATGTAGTAATTCACCACTGCTTGTAAAATATATTTTTTCCCCATCAATTTCTTCAGAAATACGATCATCTGAATATTCGTAATAAACAAGTAAGCCTAGGGCACATGGTAACATCAAGATTGCTACTAAAACCCAAGTTAATTTGTTTGTAACTAATCTATAAGAGCAATCTTTGAATATTGGAGGGAATAGCGTTGGAAATCGTTTGAACATCTTGCTTATTTCCATTGTTTTCCCTCTACTAATTTAGAATATAATGAGTCTAGTGTGTCATCATCCGAAACTATTCTTTCAACAATAATTTTTTCATTTTCAAGGATTTGTGGAAATTTAGTATAAAATTTCTCAGACTCATTCGTCTCTAGTATTATTTCCCCTTCGCTTTCTAATAATCTGCCTGCAGTTATCCACTTTTCGTCTAGCATACGTTTGATTAGTGGCCTTAATTGCTTTTTATCGATCGGAGATACTTTGATTTGAATTGGTATATTCGACATTAACTTTCGTATTTCATGTCTGTTACCTGAAGCCAATACTCTTCCATTATTAATCAATATGATATTGTCTGTTAAATACTCAACATCATGTAAAATATGGCTGGATATCAGAATAGTCTTGCCTTCATCAGACCATGATTTAATTTTTTCCATGAGTAAGTGTCTAGTAGTTGGATCAGCTCCTTGGAACGGCTCATCCAAAACTAAAATTTGAGGATTGAAAGCAGTTGCTCTAGCAACTTTCGTCTTTTGCCTCATACCTCTGGAGTATGTTCGAATCTTTCTATGCATTGAATCTTGTAGGCCTAGTTCTCTCAAAGAGTTTTGAGCCATATCTATTGATTCTTCTTTATTAAAATCGTGAATCATTAAGAAATATGAGACATACTCTACAGCACTCATATGTTCGTAAAAACAATCATACTCAGGAACAAAACCTATATTTTTTCTTAATTCTAAATCATCAAATGGATTTACTCCATTAACTGAAACAGTACCTATAGATGGCCTTGTTAAGCCAAGTATAACTTTCATAGTAGTTGATTTTCCAGCACCATTAGGGCCCAGAATTCCAGTTACTCCAGGTTCTAGGCTTAATGTAACATTCGAAATTCCCTGTACTTTACCATAATTCTTTGTTACTTGTTCAAAATGGATAGTATTCATTTTGTAACCTCCATTTGAGAAATAATGTAATTTACAAGAGTTATAAATGAAAAGAAAAGTAGAGCATATAATCCAACAATTAAGGCAAATGAATATTCGATTATTACTGGGCTTCCAAATATTGTAACAAAGTAATCCACATTAAAAATATTATAACTAATGATATCTAGGAAATGAATAATTGATAAAAGCAAAATATAATCAGCTTGTTCAATGTCCATACCATTCATCATTTCATAAAATATTTCTACAATTAATGAAATTCCATAGACTGTACCAAAAAAGGCAACGGCTGCCAATGATTCTCTATTAATTGCAGCTGAGAAAGTAATGCCTATTATAGAATAAGATATAGAATAAAAAATGGCCTGCAAAATCAAATTGCTTAAAGTCCATTTATTATCGGAAAGAAAATTTAAATCTAGACCTGATTTTGAAAATTGAGAAATAAAAATGGCCAAATTTGGAAGTACAGTAACTGTAATCATTAGTAAGAAGATAGGTATAATTCTTGCAATTAGGTAATCTATTCTACTAATGGGTCTTGATAGATATAAATGAATAGATTTATCGTTTAGATCATTTGCAATTAGGCCACTGCTTGCAATTGCAGCTAACATCACTAAGAATATTCTAGTCCCGCCATACTGCAAATCTCCATAAAAATTTAAGTGAGTACAAGTAGTTATTTCTTCCGAGACTTCTGTACAAGGGTATGAATCTTCTCCCATTAGTAAGTAAAAGGCAAATGTCCATAGATAAATTATACCAATAAGAAAGAGAGTACCTTTGTTTTTAAGACTGAGTAATTTCTCAAACCCCCTTAACCCCATCCCTAAAACAATGTTTGCTCTACTATCTAAGGTAGGTGTAAAATCCTTAAATTTTTCAGCTATTTTAGCATCACTTTTCAATTTACTACCTCCAGATAAATATTGTCCATTGTCACGGCAATTCTCTCCATTTCATATAATTGACATTTAGCACTGGCTGCAGCAGAAATTATTTCCTTAAAACTTTCATCATTCTCATAAGGAATTCTTATCCATCTTTCAGTGATTTCAATATTTCTTTTGTTATCATTTTGTTTTAAAATAGATATGAAATCATCTGAGTTTTCTCCAACTCTTATTTGTATAGTATCAGTTTGTCTCTTAACTAGCTCTTTTACATTTTCTTTTATCTGTAGTTTACCATTATTTATAATAATAACATAATCACAGACAGTTTCAACATCTTGAAGTATGTGCGTGCTTAGTAAAACGTTTGTATTGCTAATTTCAGCCAGTCCATTGATAGTATCGAGCATTTCCAGTCTAGCCTTAGGATCTAATCCAGAGGTTGGTTCATCAAGAAACATAAGTTCGGGACCGTGAACTAATCCTTGAGCTAATTTTATTTTCTGCCTCATCCCGCCAGAGTATTCTTCAATTAAGCGATATTTTTCTTCGCCCATTCTTAGATGTCCAAGTATTTCATGTGTCCTTTGTGTTGCAGTTTGATAATCTAGTCCAGAAACCTGACCCATTTCTATCAAAAATTCAACACCCGTCATTTTATTTGGAATACAATCATGTTCTGGCATGTATCCAATTTTCCTTCGAATGGCAATAGAATTTTTATCTAACTTTTCACCTAAAACAGTGACCTCTCCACTTGTTGATTCAATTAGCCCTAATGCAATCTTGACAAATGTACTCTTTCCAGCCCCATTTGGACCTAATATACCAATTTTACCTTTAGGAATATTTACTGTAAAATCATCTAAGGCCGTTACTTGGCCATATTTCTTAATGACATTTTTTGCTTCAATCATCAAAATCTAATATGGCAATCTGCACCTCTTATATAAATTATTTTCAAAAAAATGTTTTTCATTAATTTTATATACTGTCATGAGTGCGAAGTAATACCGTAGAAGAGATGTAATCTCGCTTTACTACGGAGGTGAAACCATCGCGTCAAACAAGATAAATCAAGCTATTGCCGATGCTCTCAGTTCAAATGAGGAGCGTAAATTTGTAGAGACTGTCGAGGTTGCAATCAATCTTAAAGATGTAGATTTACAAAACCCACAAAAGAGAATTAGTGCCGAAGTTGCACTTCCACACGGACGTGGTAGGCCAGCTAGAGTTGCAGTTTTTGCACAGGGTGAAATGGCAGTTATTTCCAAGAAAGTTGTTGATACTGTAATATCTCCAGAAAGAATAGATGAGCTTTCTGAAAATAAACGTGAAGCTAGAAAGTTAGCAGGTAAATTTGATTTCTTTGTGGCAGAGACCGGTTTGATGGCTAGTATTGGTAAAAGTCTTGGTGTAGTTTTAGGTCCTCGAGGAAAAATGCCTCGCCCTATCCCTCCTCAAGCAGATATTGAAAGAATTATTAAAGGATTAACTAATTTAGTCCCAGTTCGTTCTAAAGATCGTCCTACTTTTCATGTTCCTATAGGGAACGTTAGCATGACTCAGGAGCAGTTAGCAGACAATTTAGAGACTATATTGAAACGTGTAGAGTCTAGTTTGGATAGAGGTTACGATAACATTGCTTCAGTTTGGGTTAAAACTACAATGGGTAAATCAGTGAGGTTACAATAATGGTCAAAGCTTACGTTGCAGACTGGAAAAAAGATGAAGTTTCACAGCTTCAAGACTTTGTTAAATCATCCGATGTCGTTGGACTTGTTGATGTGACGGGTATAGGTGCTAAGCAAATGTTGGATATGCGAGCTTCACTCAGAAATCTAGGTGTAAAACTTAGAATGTCTCGAAATAGACTCTTAAAACGTGCATTAGAGACCTCATCTAAAGATAAAAAAGGTGTAGAACAAGTAATTGAAGCCTTAGAACCGAAACAATTAGCATTATTTTCCTCAACGGCAAATCCATTCAAAGTATTTCAGATGCTTTTAGAATCTCAAACCCAGGCACCAGCTAAAGGTGGAGAAATAGCATCTTATGATATAATTATTGAGAAAGGTCCAACAGCTTTCCCAGCAGGACCTATTGTAGGAGATTTCCAAAATGCAGGTTTTCCTGCAGCAATTGAAAAAGGGAAAGTTGTAATTCGCAAAAAACATACTGCAGTAGCTAAAGGCGACGTAATATCAGAAGAAGTCGCATCAGCTCTTGCAAAACTTGAAATTTATCCGATAACCGTAGGAATGCAATTGTTAGGAGCATTTGATGGAGAGACTTTCTATCTATCAGATGTACTTAACATCGATTTGGAGGCTTTCCGTGGTAACGTACAAAACGCTACCGCTCAAGCTTTCAATTTAGCATTCAATACGAAGTACTTCACAGGATCTGTGATGCCATCTCTGCTATCCAAGGCTCAAAGCGATGCTTTGGCAGTGGCAATGTCAACATCTTATCCGACAGATTCAACGATCAAATCGTTGCTTGCTAAAGCTCACTCAGCTATGCTAGGTGTCGCTTCAAAGTCAGGTGATGGTGCAGACGATGAACTGAAAGAAATGCTCGGCAATGCAGCTACAGCAGCAGCGGCAGCTCCAGCACCTGTGGAAGAAAGCAAATCATCTGATGATGAAGAAGATGAAGAAGAGGAAGAGGACGCATCTGAAGAAGATACGGCCGCCGGACTCGGAGCATTATTCGGATAGAAAAAGGAGGCAAAAAAATGGAATACGTCTATACAGCAATGTTGTTGCATTCAGCAGGAACAGAAGTAAGCGCAAAAAGCGTAGAGAAAGTCTTGAAGGCCGCAGGCGTCAAGGCAGACAAATCAAGAGCAGAAGCTCTTGTCGCATCTCTTGAAGGAGTAGATATCGAAGAAGCAATGGCTACAGCAGCAGTAGCAGCACCAGCAGCTAGCGGTGCAGCACCAGCAGCAGCATCTTCAGAAGAAGCTCCAGCAGAGGAAGAAGAAGAAGAAGAAGAAGAAGTAAGCGAAGAAGACGCAGTATCTGGACTAGGTGCACTTTTCGGTTAAGATTGAATGGGCATAAAGCCCTATAAATTCAATGGATTCCGATCAGGAAAACCAAGCCACTACAGCATCTGAAGATAATCCTTCTTCAAATAATAGCGAAAGCTCTGTAGATACGCAAGAAGATTTCAGTAAATTCACTGTAGATGAATTAAAATCTAAACTGAAAGAGTCAGGATTACCTGTTTCAGGTAAAAAATCTGAACTCTTAGAACGTTTAGAGGCATCATTAACTGATAAATCAGATGATAAGACAGTTAATGAATCCGATTCTGATGATACCTCAGAGGATGATGAAGATAAACCTGAAGCTAAACCAGTGTTTACGCCAGAGGAATTAGAAAATTTATCTAGGCCTGAATTAAGGAAAATACGAAAGGAATATCATCAGAAAGCTGAAGAGTTACGAGTTGATAGAGATGAGTTAAATCTTAAATCTCAAACTCATGCTTCTGAAAGGAACGATTTGAATGTTAAAGCCAAGGAATACATGGACGAAGTTCACATGTATCGAGATAGGCGAAATGGTCTAAATGTTGAAGTAGGCCAAATTAGAGACGAAAGGAATGAAGTTACTGAAAAAGTTAATTCACTAAAAGATAATTTCTTATCATTGAAGCGTAAAAGATTCTCGGGTCAAAATTTACCTCCTATATCTAGACTCAGGAAACAAATACAAGAATTAGAAATTAAACAAATGACTACGCCACTTACTACCGATAAAGAGCGTGCCTTAGTTGAAGAAATTTCGTCCTTACAAAATAAAATTAAAAAGCATGATGAATTAATTGAGACAGATACCGAAGTTTTGGATGCTCGAGATACTTTTAGAGAAGTTGAAAATAAGCGCCGAGAACTAAGTAAATCGATGCAAAAAAGCAGACAAGAAGCGCAGACAGCACATCACTCGATGAAAGATTCTTTACGTCTCAACCGTTCAACGCGTAGAAAAGCTGATGCAGCACAGCGTGCATTCGTTAAAGCTAAAGAGAAAGCAGATATTGTTCATAATGAATATATTGAATATTTGAGAGGTATGCAGGAGATAGATAGAATGACTGCATCTCAAGGTAAAACAGGTTCAATAGCAGATCAAAGGGCTAATGCAGCTAGTGCAGAAGATTTATTTGCTAAGTTCTTAGCAGGTGAAAAATTATCAACAGAACAGTTAATGATTATTCAAAAAGCAGGTATGCTTTAAATTAGTTGAAATTTTTTAACTACCTTTTAGATTTGACATGAATGAGTAGTCCACTCTGGCTTCCTTCAAATGAAAAAATAAATAATTCATTAATGCATAAATTCATGCAAAATGTCTCTGGAAAATTTTCTTCATATTTTGAGCTACATCAGTGGTCGATAAATGATATGGAAAGTTTTTGGGCAGAATTCTGGAAATTCTCTAATATAAAATATTCAAGAAGTTATGATTCCATATTAGATAATCCTGTAATGCCAGGTGCTCAGTGGTTTCTGGGTTCTGAACTTAATTATGCTGAGAACTTACTAAAAGGAGATTCTAATCAAGTGGCAATAATCTCTTTAGGAGAAAATAAGTTAGCAGAATCATTAACATTTAAAGAACTTAATCAAAAGGTATCTTCAGTTCAGAAAGGCTTGATTGAATTAGGAGTGAAGAAAGGCACAATAGTGGCGGGTTTTGTTCCAAATTGTGTAGAGACAGTAATAATCATGCTTGCAGTTTCCTCATTGGGAGGGATATGGACTTCTTGTTCGCCAGACTTTGGTGCAAAAGGAGTTGTAGATAGATTTGGTCAGGTTAGTCCACATATTTTAGTTACTTCAAATGGATATAGTTATAATGGAAACTTATTCAAATTAGAGGATAAAGTAAATGGAGTTTTAGATGTAATTAATAGTATTGAACATATTGTAGAGATTAATTATGTAGATGTACATTCATCATTCAATCATAAATCAGTAATTTCTTTTGATACTTTATTAGAGAATGAGGAAAGTTTCCTTAAATTTGAGCAATTACCTTTTGATCATCCATTATACATAATGTATTCATCAGGAACAACCGGCCCGCCTAAATCGATTATTCATAGTGCAGGTGGTACGTTGATTCAGCATATGAAAGAGCATCAACTTCATTGTGACGTGCAGGTTGGAAAGTCTAAAATGTTCTGGTTTACTACATGTGGATGGATGATGTGGAATTGGTTGGTATCAGGACTTTCTTCAGGTGCAACTGTAGTACTATACGATGGAAGTCCTAGTTACCCTAATCTTGAAAATCTGTGGAAAATGATAGATGATTTAGGAATAACCCATTTTGGAACTAGTCCTAAATTTTTAAGTGCTTGTGATTCCAATAAAATAGTGCCAAATGAAGTAGGTAATTTTGATAGTCTTAATTCAATATTATCTACAGGTTCACCTTTAGTTGAAGAGCAATTTGATTGGGTTTATGATAATGTAAAATCAGATATTCAACTTTCATCCATTTCAGGTGGGACCGATATAATTGGGTGCTTCTTAGCAGGTTCACCAATACTTCCAGTTTTTCGAGGTGAGTTACAATGTCCTCAACTAGGCATGTCTGTGGAATCCTGGAATGATGATGGCGTATCTGTAATTGGTGAAAGTGGAGAGTTAGTTTGCACCAAACCCTTCCCATCAATGCCGATTGGCTTTTGGAATGATTCGGACGGTTCAAAGTATAATTCAGCATATTTTGATCAATTTGAAGGTATTTGGACTCATGGTGATTATTTAGAAATAACTGAGAATGGCGGTGCGATTATCTATGGAAGAAGCGATACAACATTGAATCCTGGTGGAGTAAGAATAGGAACAGCTGAAATATATCGTTCTATAGAAAATTTTGAGGAAGTTATTGATTCTGTAGTTATAGGAAAACCCGAAGGTCCGGATGTATCTGTTGTTTTATGCTTGAAATTGTCAGAAGGCACGATTATTACAAAAGAATTGGAAGATAAAATAAAACTTCAGATACGTAAGTCAACAACTCCTAGGCATGTTCCAAGATATGTATTTCAGGTTGCAGACATTCCATATACTATAAGTGGAAAGAAGGTGGAAAAGGCAGTTTTACATTCAATTTTAGGTAAGAATGTTAAAAATAAAGATGCTCTCAGCAACCCTGAATCACTTGTAGAGTATACAAACTTACGATTCTAAAACCTTTAAATGGAACACTTCTACCAAAATATGAAATCTCAATTAGTCTTGCTAATTTTTCTTTCTTCAATTGTAACAAATTATGTCAATTTAGGGCCGGAATCAGTTACTGAAGAAATCATAGAGGTTGATTATCCAGACTGTGGTCCTTCATCATTATCTACAAATGTTAAAAATGCATTCTTGAAGAAGATAAATGCAAATGATTATGTTGACTCAGACTTATACAACTTAAAAAATTGGATTTTAATAGTTAATAATAATCATTGTCAGAAAAACCTGGAATCTCTATTTGATTTATCTAGTATTGAGTCCTACCATTCAGTAGAAGGTATTGAAGGAATTTGGAGTACGACTTTCCAGACAGGTGATGTAGCGTATTCAGTTCTTAATAAAGGAGTAGACTCAGGTAAATTGTGGGGTTTTTATCCTGAAAGAAGTTCAAGTTATGATTTGCGTTATGAACCAAATGACCCATTTTATGCAAATCAATGGCATTTGGATAATTATGGGCAGAAGGGAGGAACGTCTGGCATTGACATAAATCCTCAAAACGTTTGGGAGGATTACGCTGGAGATGGCATAATAATTGGAGTGATTGACGATGGAATAGACTATAGTAATCCGGATTTATCGCCTAATTTTGCAAGTTCAATAAGTTATGACTATTGTGATGATGATAGTGATGTAATGCCTTCTGATTCAGATAATGATGGTGAAATAGATTGGCACGGTACTGCAGTTGCAGGTATTGTTTCAGCAAAAGGCAATAACAGTTTAGGAATCACAGGCGTTTCATACAACTCTACTTTATCAGGAATAAGATTAATTGCAGATTCGTGCACTTCATCTTTTACTCAAGAGGAATCTAAAGCGTATGCACTTAATCATAGATTAGATGCAGTTGATATTTACACAAATAGTTGGGGCCCTGTTGATGATGGGAAAAGTCTGGGCGAGATAGGTCCTTTAGCACTTTCAGCTTTAGAAACAGGAATCTCAGAGGGGCGAGGTAGTTTGGGTTCAATTTATGTTTGGGCTGCAGGAAATGGTCATCATAATGGTGATAATTCGAATAAGGATGCGTATGCAAATAGTAGATACACAGTAGCAGTAGGTGCAATTAATTGGAAAGGAGAGAGTACAGATTATTCAGAATCAGGATCTAATGTAATGCTTGTAGCCCCTTCACATAACAGTAGTGATTGGGTTGATCCAGCAATATTTTCAACAGATGTATCAGGAACTGATGGTCATAATAATACAGATTATCTAGATGATATGGGCGGTACTTCAGCATCTACACCTATGGTTGCAGGCGTAATTGCACTAATGTTAGAGGCAAATCCAGATTTAACATGGAGAGATGTTCAGCATATTTTAGTACGGACATCTAAAAAAGTAGATAGTTCGAATGAAGGTTGGTTCAAGACATATGAGGGACGAGATTATAATCATCAATATGGATATGGTTTAGTTGATGCCCGTAGTGCAGTTAATTTAGCTAAAAATTGGCAAAATACAACTTCAGAGATAGATTTTACAGAGGTTAACTTTAATGCAGGAAAAGTTGATGTTAACCAGTTTATATTTGATGGAAACGATTTAGGGCGAACTTCAGAAGTATTTGTTAATGAAAGTATGAATGTTGAAACTATCGAGATTAAAGTTAATATTTCACATGCTTATAGAGGTGATTTGAATTTATTTTTAGAATCTCCAAATGGAATTGTATCTGAACTTGTTAGACAAAGTGATGATAATAATGATAATTATGAGGGTTG
>MIZB01000075.1_pt1 | contig 19671 bp, 21 predicted proteins | sample 888171 | NCBI WGS metagenome assembly MIZB01 (sample SAMN05440186, study PRJNA335308) | marine metagenome | isolation source: marine water
GAAGATATAAAAATGGAACAAGGCATTTCGGGGACAATTTTTGGTTACGGTACCGTTTTGCCTTTGACAGGGTCAGGTTTAGGTACAGGTACCGATGAATCAATGATTATAGGAGGCACAGGTACTGAGATTAAGGGAATGAGTATAGGTATTGGAGGTGCAGCACGAAATTCATCTAGAAGTATTCGACATAATCCTCATGATTGTCTTTTTGGTGTTTCCTCGCCTTCTAAAGTTAGAGATATGATAACAGAACATATACAGTCAGATACTGGTGTCGAGCATCTCAAACAGATTAAGGAATTATTAGGTAAAGAAGAGTCTGAAGAATAATTATTCTTTTCTTACAATAGTTCGAGCTTCTTTAAACATATTTAGTGACATATCAAAATCAGCTTCCCATCTCTCAGGTATTTCTACTTCTTTAGGATATATTATTTCTGAAACTCCAGCTTGAATAAGAGATCTAGCACATCTAGTACATGGTGGCCATGTCACATATGCAATACAATCTTTTAATGAAATTCCAGTTCTTGCAGCATGCATAATTGCATTTTCTTCGGCATGACATATCATAGGATATTTAATTTCACGATTATTCAATCGTTCATTTGTATCTTCAATACCTCTAGGTAATCCATTAAATCCCGTACTCCTGATTTCTCTATCTGGACCCACTACGACGCATCCTACTTGAGTTGATGGATCTTTACTCCACGTAGATATTTGTTTTGCTAATTCTAGAAATCGTTGGTCCCACTTACTCATACAATGTATTCTGCAAACCTCGCAATATAGCTATCTACCTTATGAGACAGTTTCACAGATTTCACAGAGGCATTTCTTCTTTCTGGCTTGACAATATTCTCTTCCATAAAAAATCATTTGTAAATGAAGTTTATTCCAGAGACTTTCATCAAATTTTCTTTTAAGGTCATTTTCAGTAGTTTTGACACTTTTTCCGCTTGAAAGTTTCCATCTCTTTGCAAGTCTATGAATATGTGTATCTACTGGAAATGCAGATTTTCCAAAAGCTTGGGACATTATAACTGATGCAGTTTTATGGCCAACACCAGGTAATTCTTCTAGTTCTTCAAAAGTACTAGGAACTACTCCATTATGTTTTTCCAGTAGGAGTTTGGATGTTTTTTTAATATTCTTTGCTTTTGTAGGGGCTAAACCAATTTCTCGTATAAGGCTTTGAATTTCTTCTACAGACAATTTATCCATATTCTTTGGACTATTAGCCTTCGAAAATAAGTTTGGCGTAATTTCGTTTACTTTTTTGTCAGTACTTTGAGCACTTAGCATTACAGCAATCAAAAATGTGAAATTATTTTCATGATCAAGTGGAATGTCAGGATTAGGGTATAATTTTTCCAATTTGGAAGATATATACTCAACTTTCTGCGCTAATCTCAATTTTATTTTTAATTACCTTTAAATTCAGGTTTTCTTTTTTCAATAAATGCCTTAATTCCTTCTTTCCCATCATTTGATTTAAAGCATTCAACAAAAAGTTCTTGTTCTTTTTTGAGACCCTTTTTCATTGAAGTATTTGAAGCTAGTTTCACACTTTTCTTAGCTCTTTCAACTGCAAATGGAGATTTTTCAGCAATCTGCTTTGCTATTTCCATAGTCATCTTCTCTAGTAGTTCTTCGTCTGTTACTAAATTAACTAATCCCCATTTTTCAGCTTTTTCAGCAGATATCATATTTCCGGTTAAAATCAACTCCATTGATCGACCTTCGCCTACAAGTTTTGTCAGCCTTTGCGTGCCTCCAGCACCAGGAATAATTCCTATGTTTATTTCGGGTTGACCCAATTTAGAGTTTTTACTTGCAGTTCTTAAATCACAAGCCATTGCGATTTCAAGCCCACCTCCAAGACAAAATCCATTAATCATAGCAATCACAGGTTTAGTAGAATTAGCTATAACTTCTGTAATTCTCCAATCTTCTTTCATCACTTTCCGATCTTTTATTTCCATTTTTGAGAATTCTTTAATGTCTGCGCCTGCAATGAAAGCTTTACCCGGTGAACCTGTCAAAATAGAAATATTTACTTCCTTATCAAGTTCCAGTTCTTCAAAAGCTGTTGCAAGTTCTTTTCTGGTTTCAGAATTCATACTGTTAAGTTCTTTTGGCCGATTAACAGTGACAATCCCAATTTGACCTTTCTTTTCTACCGTTATATTTTCCATTTTTATTCCTTTAAGATTCCACATGAAGGGCAACTAGTTTCGGTTGGATTAAACATTGCACCACATGAATTACATAGTAACTCCCCGTCAATTTCACTAAATTTTTCTTCGATAATATTTCCAGGGATTTCACCCATAACTTGAACGATTTCTTCGGTTGATTTCCGCCCTACGAATGCTATTACTGCAGCAGTAGTTCCTACAATGCCAAGTCCGATAAAAATATTAGTTAAATTTGACTCGTTTTCCTCTTCTTTGATTACTACCTTTTCTTCAACAGCTAAATTAAGAAATCCTCTTTCCTGCTCAGATTCGAAATTCATTCTGTCTACAGCCACAATAGAATAATGATAGGTTGTTCCCATTTCTACCTTAGAATCTTTGTAAGATAAGTATTGTTCACCGTAAGGGATTTCAGTTAAAAGTAGTCCAGTTTCATTCACAGATTCCGATCTGTAAATTCGATACTCAATTAAGTCCTGAGACTGTGAAGACATAAATGAGATTAGAACGTCTGTGGTTGAATTGATTATAGTTTTTCCTTGAGAAATCTGTAAGTTTCTTATTTTTGAAGGCCTATCTCTATCTATTAACGTATTAGCAGTATCTTCTCCATAATTGCCTACAGAATCAAATGCCAATAATCTAAACTGGTATTCATACTTATTTTGAACAGGAATTTCAATAGGTAAACTATCTAGAGTATAATCTCCAAATTCTTGCCAAGCCATATTCGCATCGTTCTCACCTTCTTTATTCAATTTATAAAATATAGTAAAATTAGTAATATCTTCTAATGTTTCTATGTTGAGTAAAATATTTTCAGCATCTGTAAAACTAGGAATATTAGAGATAGTAACATTCGGACCCATTGTATCTACTAGTATAATGTTAGTCACATCAAATCCTTTATTTCCTGCTAAATCTTCTCCAATAATTTTGAATTGATAATACCCATCGCTTTCAGCATAAAAAACAGTTGATTTTTGGTTGAAATTTTCTCGAGACAGAATCCACGTACTATTTTCAGTTTTATAATAAAAGTCGTAACCAACAATTATTTCATTATTATCTTCAGCATTCCAGAATAGTTCAATTGTTTTTGTGTTTGTAGAATTATTTTCAATAATACTATCAAATAAGGAAGAGGTAACTTTTGTGATATCTATATTTGGTGAAGCGATATCAACGAAAGTAATATTGTCTACTTTGTCTTCTTTATCTTCAACTTTCCCATCGTCATCTCCACCAATTGATCTAAAACGATATTGCTGATTTCCTTCTGCATTAGTAAAGAGTGTTTTTCCTTCTTCAGCTGTAAAGTTCCCCCATATCTCCCATTCACTCCACGAATTTCCATCAGTACCATTATCAGTAGAGTATTGAATTATAACATATTTAGTATCATTTCCCGATTCTAAATTATTTCTATACCAATCTTGAACATACCAGTAAACTTCAAACGACGTTGAATTTACTAACTCAGGGCTTACTGCATATGTTGCAGGAGCTACCAAATCTGGTGGAACATATAATTTAGCAAAAATATTAGTCTGTTTTACTTTATTATCGGTTGAATTAAGAGAAGTGATGGTTATGTTAAATTCTCCCAACTTAAACTCATTAATATTTTCATTCAGTGAGATAATTAATTCAATATTACCATCTGAACCGTAGGGCACACTCATTTCCTCATGGTAACTAATAATATTGAAATTTTCAGTATCATTTAGGCTTATTGAGACATTATATCTATCTTCGATATTTCCTCTGTTTAGAATCCAGATAGTAAATTCATATGGTTCAGAATCTTCTAGTTCTTTGGTAAGAATAGGTACTAATATCTCATATTCGTACGTTTCATTAACTGAGACAATAAGTTCTTCATAAATCTCTTGAAAAGCCCAAAGTTTAGATCTCAAATTTGCCACTTCTAACTCTTGATCAAGCCACTGCCTTCCGTCGCCACCGTCACCACCTCCCCAACCTTGGGTGTTATCTCTGACTGCGATAGCAATCACATTTTGCCCTTCATTTAGCCATGAGTTGTTGATATTAATCGTTTCTTCCCAATAACGGCCATCTCCTCCACAACCCCAGCCACTAAAACAATCTCTTATCAGATTATCATTTAGATACACACGAAAGTAATCATCATGAGCTATTCTTATTCTTAATTCACTGAAATCTAAATCTCCACTGTAATTAAACCAGTGACGTGCTCCAATATGTGTATAATTTTTGTCATCAGTAAGCCATATTGTATTGGGAGATATGCCTCTCAATTCATCATTACCAAAAGGAGCAGCTCCAGTTTCCCAGCCTGAAGTATTATAATCCATTTTATAAAAATCATCAGGAAAGTCACTATTATTCCATATTCCATAAGAATATACGGTAGAATTACTAACGCCAGAGTGTACCAGAGTCTCTATAGTTTGAGAATAGTATTGTGAAAAGACTACAGGAAAGATCCTATAGTCCCCAGCTTGAGCATTATCACTAACTGTAACATTAAGTTTAATTTCAATAGATTCGTTTGGTTCTAAATCTGCAATATTTGGTGAAAATGAATATTCCCAGTCATTAGGAATTTGGTTTAAATAAAATGTAAAATTATCGTTTACGTCTCCTTCATTTGTAATGTTAAATAGATATTCAATAGTTTTATCAATTTCAGTTGCTTGCTGTGTAGATGAGAAATCTAGGCTATATGCGTAATACCCAATATGTACACTTCTGGTAAATGCGTTGTCAAAGACTTTAGCAGTTAAGTTGATAGTTCCCAACCTCGTAGGAGTCCATTCTACAAGCCATTCATAGGTCTCATTTTCCAGTATATTTATAGTATCATTCGCAAATAATTCTCCATCAATCTCCAGACTAACGTTAATGTTTGTAACATTATGTTCTTCATTATTGAAAAAATCAATTCCAAGAGCTAGATCATCTCCTAGAACAATAGGTTTATCCTTCCATGATTGTACATTAATTACAAGCTCTGCATCTATCCATTGATTAGGATCTCCCTGATAACAACAATGGTCATAAACTAAGATTGCAAGTAAATTTTCACCATCAATTAACCAATCAGGATTTGGTCCAGATTCACTACTTCCATCATATGTTAGAAAATTATCGCCATTTGTTTTCCAGTATTCAGGGTTATTTTCATAACAATCATCATGATAATTATAGTAATAGCAGTTTCGAATGAGTTCACCATTAAGATAAGCAACATAGTAATTATTGTGCACTATCTTTAGTGTTGCACTAAGTATATTGTCTTCTTTTGTGTAATTAAAATAATGCCTTATCACAAGATTATCATTTAAGACGCCAGGATCAGATCCTTCATCAGATTCCCAGATAGTTGCAGGGTTGATTCCATCCATTTCTTCATCACCAAAGGGTGCAGCACCTTTACTCCAATCGGAGTCATCAAAGTCTGTAGTATACCAATTTTGAGGAAGACAATTTTGAACATCACAATCGTCATTATTTCCGTTATCATCATTACTTCGGTACTGATCATCATCATCATCATACATTTTGTAGTTGTATATTGTACCGTAATCTTTTCCATTACCAATAAGAATAACTTCCTCACCAGTTTCTAAGTCATTAGTGTATTTTAGTGCAGAAATAGAGATGTCTTCTTCATCGCCCTTAACTTGTCCAACAAGAATAATCGCAAGGAAAAATACTAGTGGGAAAATTATTTTTTTCTGGAGCTTCATGTTTCTAGCCATGCCTATAGAGTTTTATAGTTTTTTACCAATTAATAATTAATTTTTTTAGTTCAGTTAAGTTGCCTTTTAAGTGATAGTTGGCTTTACTAATGACTCTTTCGTCATCAGTATTAACGGCAACAGATAATCCAGCCCTTTCAAAAGTGGGTATGTCTACTACCGTGTCACCAATGGCAGCGATTTCATTTTTTCCATAATTGTACTTTTGAATCATTTTTTCCATAACTGGCCCTTTGTTGTGCCCGCTGGAATTAATTATTGCAGTCAAATTCCCTTTTTCATCATCAATTAAATCATTTGCTAATGCATCATTCATATTCCATTTCTTAGCCCATTTATTTGCTAGGTATTGGATTCCGCCTGAAAGAATAATTGTTTTAATTTTAGCTTCATGTAAGCCATGAATCAATTCTTCAGCTCCTTCTCTTGGCTTAGCTTTGTCTAGTATTGAATTAATGTATGCTTCGTTAACAGGAACATCACTTTTTGCATTCCATAGTTGAATATCAGCTTTTACAAATTCTTTATCAGAAATTTTGTGTTCGATATATAATTGCAACATCTCAGTATTGTCAGTTCCGAAGTGTTCATGAATCATAGCCCATGATGAGCGAGGTTCAATAATTGTCCCATCCATGTCGAAAACGACTAATTTAATTTGTGGCATTATCCAAAAGAAGAACTAAACCTATCGGTTGGTCCTGTTTCTCGCTCTAACATCATTTTCATCTGATCTTTAGACATTAGATGTGCCTTTTGTGCTAAGTCATAAGATTCTTTAGCATCTTTTTCATCCATTTCAATTTTGAAGCTAAGTCCTGAGAACATGACAGATTCTTTTCCATCGTTTTTGAATATGGCTAGTAAACCAGCTTCTGGATTAGATTGGAACTCAACGTTCTTGAATACTTCTTTTTCACCTTCTCCAGGCATAAAAATTATTATTTCTTTTGCTTTAAGCATATGTGTCTATTTCGACCCCATTCAAAAGAGTTTATTGTTTTATGATGTCTAATTCTTCTTCAAGATGTCTTCTTGAATCATAGTTTTCATCAAATTCATGCCAATGTCTAACAGATTTTTCACCTAACCTGTAGGAAAGAAAGACGGTTTCTATGCCTCTTAGTGATGGGAAGTTAACAATTCCTAGTGCAGGATCATCAATTTCTATACCCATTTTCCCTAGTTCTACATTCAAATTATTTACTATATTTATATTATTTTCTAGTTCAAGCTGCAGTTCTTCCCAACCTGGCCTTAGAGCTGCACGGTAATCATCTTTTACTTCTTCCATAATCTCTTCTAACTGTTCTTCAAGCATCTCTTGTTTTACTGAATAATCAGACAATTCAATAATTATGGGATTAATTAAATCTAGGAGGCTATTTGCCTCTTCCACGGTGAAAAGCCTTGTGGCATTTACTACCATGGAAGTCATTAGTTAGAAAAGGGCACATAAATGGAACGGATGCCTAATTTAGGCGCAACATTCATATTGCCCGTTCGGATTTATATGTAAATTATCATGAATAATTACGCTAAACATCCAGACAAATTTAGTCAGCGTCATGTAGGTCCTTCAGAAGATGATGTAACATCAATGTTGAGTGAATTAGGTTATTCTTCATTATCTAATTTTACTAAAGATGTAATCCCTGATTCAATAATGTTTAATTCAAAGTTAAATATCGATGAAGGAGTTAGCGAACAAGAAGCTTTGAAAATTTTAAAATCGTATGCTTCAAAAAATAAGAATTACAAAAGTTATCTAGGAAATGGATATTATGGAACTATAACTCCAGGAGTCATTAAAAGAAACATTCTTGAGAATCCTGGTTGGTATACTCAATATACTCCATATCAAGCCGAAATAGCACAAGGCCGTCTGGAAGCTTTATTAAACTTCCAAACAATGATTTCAGACTTGTCAGGTATGGATATTGCCAATGCTTCATTACTTGATGAAGCTACGGCTGCAGCTGAGGCAATGAGTATGGCATGTAATGCATTGAGAGGTAAGCGTTCAACCTTTGCAGTGTTAGATGATATTAATCAACAAACGGTTAATGTAATCAAAACTCGCGCTGAACCTTTAGAAATCAAAGTTAAAAATAGCACATTAGAAGATTTTAATTTTGACGAGGACACTTTTGCAGTCCTAGTCCAGTATCCTAATAGATCAGGTTCAGTAGTTGACTATTCAGAATTAGTAGCAAAGGCTCATTCGAATAATAGCTTAGTAATAGTTATTGCAGATTTACTTTCACTTTGTTTGTTAAAATCACCAGGTGAATGGGGTGCAGACATAGTAATTGGCAATTCGCAAAGATTTGGAGTTCCAATGGGTTTTGGAGGCCCTCATGCTGCATTTATAGCAACTAAAGATAAGCTAAAAAGAAATCTTCCAGGAAGGCTGATTGGTGTTTCTAAGGATTCGCATGGAAATGATGCATTAAGATTGGCATTACAAACAAGAGAACAGCACATTCGTAGAGATAGGGCGACTAGTAACATTTGTACTGCCCAAGTTTTGTTAGCAATCATGTCTTCAATGTATGCAATATATCATGGTCCAAATAAGTTAAAGGAAATAGCGACTAGAGTAAATTACTTTACACGAGTCCTTTCTACAAGCCTTAAAACTAACGGGTTTGAATTATATTCAGATAACTTTTTTGACACGATTAGAGTCAAATGTGACTCTAAAAAAATAATCGAATTAGGCTTAGAAAAGAATTATAATTTTTGGAATTATGGAGATTCAGTAGGAATATCCTTTGATGAGACGGTTGAAATTGCTGATATCAATGTTATTCTTGACATATTTGATTCTCCATGGGTTGAGCCTTCAATGGAGAGTATACCTTCAAATTTAATTAGAACAGATTCATTTTTAGAGCATCCCGTTTTCAATTCATATCATTCAGAGACTGAAATGTTACGATATATTCACAGATTAGAGGCAAAAGATTTATCTCTTAATTTTAGTATGATTCCACTCGGTTCATGTACAATGAAACTTAATTCAGTTACGGAAATGGAATCAGTTACTTGGCCAGAGTTTGCTAATTTACATCCCTATATCCCCGCAAGTCAGTCAGAAGGTTATCTTAATTTATTCACAGATCTAGAAAATTGGCTTTGTGATATTACGGGTTTTTCAAAGCTTTCACTTCAACCTAATGCAGGCAGTCAAGGAGAGTATGCAGGAATGCTTGCAATTAGAGAATTCCATCATGATCGTGGAGATAGTAATCGTAATGTTTGTTTAATCCCAACTTCAGCTCACGGAACTAATCCAGCATCTGCAGTGATGGTAGGTATGAAAGTAGTAGGCGTATCTTGCGACGATGAGGGAAATATAGATTTAGAAGATTTCAGAATTAAAATTGAACAATATTCTTCTTCTTTATCAGCTGCAATGATAACTTATCCTTCTACACACGGTGTATTCGAAGAAAAAATCAAGCAGATATGTGATTTAGTCCATAAACATGGAGGTCAAGTTTACATGGATGGTGCAAACATGAATGCTATGGTAGGTTTGTGCAAACCTGCAGACATAGGAGCAGATGTATGCCATCTCAATTTACACAAAACCTTCTGCATACCTCATGGTGGGGGGGGGCCAGGTATGGGTCCTATAGGCGTAGCATCGCATTTAGCAGATTTTCTACCTTCTAACCCAATGGATGATTATAAGGCCAATAGCAAAACAGGTCCCGTATCTGCCACGCATTGGGGAAGTGCTAGTATTCTACCTATTTCTTGGGCATATATTGCAATGATGGGTTCAGAAGGTCTGAAATATGCTACAGAAATTGCAATACTTAATGCCAATTACATGGCTAGTAAGTTATCTAGTGATTATACAATTTTATACAAGGGAAATAACGGACTTATCGCTCATGAATGTATTTTAGATACACGTAATCTAATCACAGAGGCAGGTCTAACGATTGACGATATAGCAAAAAGATTAATGGATTATGGTTTTCATGCGCCAACAATGTCTTGGCCTGTTGCTAATACTTTGATGATTGAACCCACAGAATCAGAATCTAAGGCAGAAATAGATAGATTCTGCGACTCTATGTCCTCAATCAAGAATGAAATTGATAGAATAGTAAAAGGAGAGTTTTCAAGTGAAGATAACCCTCTTCTAGGATCGCCTCACACTTCACTTGAAGTAACCTCAGATGACTGGAATCATGAATATTCTAGAGAAATAGCAGCTTATCCTAAATCTTGGCTAAAGACAAATAAGTTTTGGCCTTCAGTTGGCCGAGTGGATAATACCCATGGTGACCGAAATTTAATATGTTCTTGTTTAGATGTAGACTCATATTCAGAGGAAGATTATGAGTAAAATACTAATGTACGGAACTGCAACATGTGGAGATTGTATACTGGCAAAGCAAGTGTTTGCTGAAAATAATGTAACTTATGATTACATAGACATTGCAAATGACGAAGAAGCTACAAAAAAAGCTATTGAGTTAAACAATGGAATGCGAAGAATTCCAGTTATTGTATTTGAAGATAAATCGATTCTTGTTGAGCCTAATAGAGAAGAAATTCTAGCTAAATTAGCCTAAATTATCCGGTTTTAAGCCTTATTTCAACCATTATTTTGTTAAGAAAGCCTTTTTATGCGGTAGTTAAAGTGTGAAATTGTGTATGTCAGTCAATACACCCTTTGGAGGAAAAAATAATGGCGACTAAAATTTCGAAAGCTCTACTACTTGCAATGCTCATGTTAGGAACATCTCTGGTAATGTTCGCACCACCAGCCGATGCTCAGGCAGCAGTTGCATATTCTATAAGTTTTACTAACGGTCAAGTTCAATTGGACGTTAGGCCTGGAGCTAGCGGAATCGGTTGTACGGAAATGGTTATTTCTAACGAAGGTCAAGCAACAATTGATGTTGATATATCACTTTCAGGTGGAGGAGTCACAATATCACCTGGTGCAGTTTCAGTTACTTTAGGGCCTGGTGGAAGTATTACAGTTCCTGTTTGTGCTTTAGCTTTGACTCGATCTTCATATAAAACAGTTCAAGTTAATGCTCTTGCTTCTGGAAGAGAAACGAACACTCAATTGAATCAAGTTAACAAAAATGCAGGTTTTGCAGTTATTGTTCAGCAATACGCTAGATTATCTGTCCAAGCATCGCAACCTTTCCAGAAAATAGGGCCAGGTAAGGAATTTGTTTTGAATTTCATTGCCGTTAATAATGGTAATTATCAAGATACTATAGCAGTTGAAGTTTTGAATGCTAAGGATTTAGAAGATGCAGGTTTTACGGTTGCTTTAGCAGCAGCCCAGTATCAGATTGATGCATCAGGTGAACAACCTGTTCAGCTTACAGTAGCTACACCAAGAGGTACAGTAGTAGGTTGGAGTAATGAATATCATACAGTTATTTTGCAAGTTGCAACAACTCTGCAAGGTGAAACTGAAGCTAGATCAGTTACAGCAACACTATGGGTACGTGGTGTTTTCCTACCTGGTTTCGATCCGATTTTCACAATCTTTGCATTGGGAATGGTCGCAACTGCACTATCTAGAGCAAGAAAAGATTAAATTTCTTGGATTGCATATAGAAAATCTAGTTATAGAGTATTGTTGACTATAAAGTATGGAGAAATCTTGCGGAATAATTTTATTTCATTTAGAAGATTTTTTATTAATTCAGCATTCGGTGAAATCAAATAAGGATGAAGGCCATTGGGATTTTCCAAAAGGCCATGTTGAAGATAACGAAACTGAATTGGAAACTGCTATTCGTGAGCTCGAAGAGGAAACCGGAATTGCGGATTTCCAATTAGTTGATAATTTTAAGCATAGAATAACATATAATATTCAAAATGATAATGCCGTGATATCAAAAGAAGTAATTTTCTTTTTAGCTAAATCAAATACAAAAGTAGTCACACTAAGTTCTGAGCATCAAGATTATAGTTGGTTGAGTTTTAATTCAGCTTATGATAAGTTAACTTATACTAATGCTAAAGAAACGTTAGTTAAAGTGAAAACATTTTTAGAAAAGTAGTGTAAAGGCTTTATCTACATTTAGCTTTAGATGTATGTGGGTAATAATGAGAAAGTTAAGCTAGAGCCATTAGCGAGGGATGATATCCTTCGAGGTTTTATTCTATTAACTTCAGTGTTATTAATTTTTTATTCTTTCAGTTCAGATGACAAAACAACAGGTATCTTTGCATTATTGATATCTATATTATTTTTGATATTACTCTTTGCCAAAGGGCCGATTTCAGTTGAACCAAAATATTTATTTGAAAGATATGCAGAGAATATGGGTTTCTATCTTGATAATGCTGAAGATTATCTTTGTAAATCTTTCAATGCCGAAAAGAAATCGGATAAAGTATTAGTTGGTGTAGCCTTCAATTTCTTTTTAGTGATGCTTTTTGTTTTACCAATAGATCTTTTATTCCAACATTTAACTAGAGCTGAGAACTCTCTTTTACTATATCAACAATTCTTAACTTGGGTAATATATGTAATAGAAAGTGCTTTTGGAATAGAAGTATACATACGGGGAGAAAATTCAACAATTTTATCATATACTGAAATAATTGATATGGAAATTGTAGCTGAATGTACAGGATTACATGAAACAATTTTTTTGAGTTTACTAATACTTTGTTTTAGAGGAGTTAAACCGATGGTTAGGACAAAATGGGCAATTTATGCAGTAATTTTTATTTTTGTTGAGAATCTAATTAGAATTATTTCAGGTTATTATTTAATCAATATGTATGATTTTAGTACATGGGATAAGTTCCATTATTTTTGGTGGCATACTGGCCAATATGCTTTAATCATGGGCATTTTTGTATTTTGGGTTATGACTGTCGCCGGTAGATCTGAAAATAAAAGTGTTAAGAAAAATTATATTCGTTAATCAAAAGAAATATCGTGCCTCATTTTTTTAGCTTTAGTTTCCAAATATTCACGATTCTCTTTATTAGGCTCAGGTAAGTGTTTTGTTTTCGTAACATCAAACCCTTCTTTAGCTAAGTCTTCAACTTTTGAGGGATTGTTCGTCATTAATTTTATTTTCTTAACTCCTAATTTTTTTAATATTTTTGCAGCATTTTTGTAATTCCGTAATTCAGCATTGAACCCTAGAGCAACATTTGCTTCTACAGTATCTAATCCTTCATCTTGAAGGTTGTAAGCTTTTAATTTGTTTACTAGACCAATACCTCTTCCTTCTTGTCTTGAGTAAACAATAATTCCTTTTCCTTCATTGGCTATTCTTTCCATAGCTAAATCCAATTGTTCACCACAATCACATCTCATCGAATGTAAAACATCCCCTGTAAAGCATTCAGAGTGTACGCGAACAAGCATTCGATCTTCTACTTTACCCATTACTAGCGCTAAATCTTCTTTCTTTTCCTCATCCCCAGGAAATGCGAGTAAGCGAAAGGTACCAAATTTTGTAGGTAATCGGGCGTCTACTAGACAATCTTCAATTTTGTTCATATGTTTATTTTGTTAATATAATCATTTTTTCTTCATCACTTACTAAATTGTAATTACGTCTTTTAACCATGGCCATAATATCTCTTCTTGCATTAGGTTCTTCATAGCTAATATGTATTTTTTCACCTTCTTCCATAGATACCATTTCTCTAAGAACAGCCATTACAGCTTGTGTACATTGTAATCCTTCAACATTTATTTCTCTCATAGTAATTATATAGTAAAACTGTCAGTCATGTTAAGTTCTAACTTAGCTTCGTTAGACATTAAATCCATAGTCCAAGCAGGTTCAAAAACTAATTCAACATTTGCGTTATTTACACCATCAACTTCAGACACTCTTGCAGCTACTTCTTTCGGTAAGCTTCCGGCTACGGGGCAAAATGGAGAGGTTAAGGTCATGATTACTTCAACATCGCCTTTGTCTATTTTTATATCATAAATTAATCCTAGTTCATAGATGTCAACTGGAATTTCAGGGTCGTATACTTTTTTTATAGATTTCACAATTTTTTCTTTTAGGTCACTCATTCTGTGCTAACCTCCTGATTACCATCAATAGCAGCAATTAAGGTATGCCATGCAAGTGTTGCACATTTAACTCTTGCGGGATACTTTTTCACACCCTCAAAAACCGATAATTTACCCAAGTTCTTGATGTCAGTTCTATCAGTAGTAACTAATTCATGAAACTCTTCGAATAAATGACGTATTTCAGAGGTTTCTTTTCCTAAGATATAATCAGTTAAAATACTAGAAGAGGCTGTAGAAATTGCACATCCCGAACCTGTAAATTTTATATCTTTAACAATATTATCTTCTATAATAAGATCTAAAGATATTTTATCCCCACAAAGAGGATTATGTCCATCAGCATGATTTGTATGCACATCTATAACTCCTTTATTTCGGGGATTTTTATTATGGTCTAGTATTACTTCCATATACAACTCATCAAAATCACTCATGCGAATACTTCCTTAGTTTTTTTAATTCCTTCAACTAATTTATCTACATCTTCTTTTGTATTGTAAATTGCAAATGAAGCCCTTGCAGTAGCAGGTACTTCATAGAAGTCCATGATTGGTTGTGTACAGTGATGCCCTGCTCTTATGGCAATTCCTAAGTTATCCATGATAGTTCCTATATCATGAGGATGAATTCCTTCAATTACAAATGAAATAACACTTGCTTTCTCTTCTGAATTTCCAATAATTTTCACGTGTTCCATATTCCTAATCTTTTCAGTTGCATAGTTCAGTAAATCCATTTCATGTTTTTCAATTTTATCAAGAGTTATTTCTTCAATAAATTCTATAGCTTTACTTAGTCCAATTGCACCAGCTATGTTTGGAGTTCCAGCTTCAAAAATATGAGGGACATCATTGTATATGGTTTTTTCAAATGTCACAGACTTAATCATATCACCTCCACCTTGGTAAGGTTGCATCTTATCCAAAATCTCTTTTTTACCGTAAAGTATTCCAATTCCCGTAGGCCCGTACATTTTATGACCCGAAAAGCAATAAAAGTCAACATCTAGCAGTGAGACATCTACTTTCATGTGTTGAACAGCTTGAGCACCATCAATCATTATTCGAATATCATTCTCATGTGCCTTTTGTATCAATTTTTGAATGGGGTTTACAGTTCCTAATGAATTTGATACATGATTCAACGATACAAACTTTGTTTTATCATCGATTAAGCTATCTATTTCTTCTAAAATTAATTCCCCCAAATCATTAATTGGAATAACACGTATTTCAGCTTTTTTTTCTTTAGCTATTATCTGCCAAGGTACTATATTTGCATGATGTTCCATCTGGGAAATAATAATGTTATCACCCTCAGAAAGTAAGGCTCTAACATAACTGTTAGCTACTAAATTAACTGCTTCAGTTGCACCTCTAACAAAGATTATTTCTTTTGAAGATTTTGCACCTATAAATTTTTGAATTTTTTCTCGAGATTTTTCATATAAATCAGTTGCTTTTTGACTGAGATGATGTACTCCTCTGTGAATATTAGAATTTGTTGATTCGTAATAATCTTTGATTTCTTCTATAACGGATAATGGTTTTTGAGTTGTTGAAGCGTTATCTAAGTAAATTAGTGGTTTATTATTAATATTTTTAGATAAAATAGGAAATTGATCTTTTATCATTAATCTCCGTCCGGAATATTAGCAATAATTTTTTCAAGGAGAGTGTTTTTGGTTGTATCATTCTTAATTCCTGTTAACACTTCTCCAACGTATGCTCGCATCATCATCTTTTGGGCATCTTTTCTTTTAATTCCTCTAGCTCTTAAATAGAAAATTCCCTTTTCGTCTAGTTGACCAACTGTTGCTCCATGAGTGCATTTAACATCATCAGCATAAATTTCTAGTTCAGGTTTCGTATGAATTATTGCATTATCGCTTAGTAAGATATTCTGATTACTTTGTATTGCATCAGTCTTCTGGGCGGCGTTATGAACATGTATTCTACCATTGAAAACTCCTGTAGACTTTCCAGAAAGAATTCCTTTGTACAATTCGTTACTAGTACAATGTTCTTCCTCGTGTTCAATAATAGTATGATGATCAATGTGGTTATCCTTATCAGCAAGATAAACGCCTCTCAAGTCACAGTGAGATCCACGTTCCTTCAATTCAACTATGAAATCCTTTCGTACTAGTTTTTTTGCATTAGAGTAATTGTACGAAGAAAATATACTGTCTTTCTTTTGCTTAACAAGTACATTTGAAATTTGGTATGTTTCTTCAGAAAAGTCATCTATAATCACATGTTCAACATTTGCACCTTCTTCTAGATAGAAATTTGTAACTGAATTTACTAAATTTTTAATTTTACCTGAAAATCGTATTTCTTCTAATATTGATATGTTACTATTCTTTCCAGCTTTAATTATAATTCTAGGGTGGATAATCTGTTCAGATTTAGTATTATTGACAAGGTTAAGAATATTTATTTCTTTTTTACAGTCTTTTTCAAAATTAATAACGCATCCGTCAGTTAAGAATGCATTATTTAGATTAACAAAGGCGTTCTTTGTTTTCAAGAAATGACTACTATCTAGAATTTCTTCTGATAAACTACCCCTTACATCTGTATTTTGCATTCCTTCTATTTTCTTTACTAACTTACCATTAACAATAATGATGTCATAATCCTCATCTTCTATGTCTTCAGAATCTCCTAAAATAAATTCAGAGTCATTTATGATTGATGGGTCTGTATATTTCCAAAACTCTTCTTTAGATGTTGGAATTCCCATTTTCTTGAATTCAGTAAAATTATCAATTCTGATATTTTTGATAGATTCAGTTTCTTTGCTTATACTGTTATCAAAATCGGCTGAAATCTTATCCAAAACTTTCATTTACTTATTAGCTTCCTTTATTACTTCTTCATAGCCTTTTTCTTCAAGTTCAAGTGCGAGTGTTTTATCGCCAGATTTAACTATTTTACCATTAACAAGTACGTGAACAAAATCAGGAACTATGTAATTTAATAGTCTTTGATAATGTGTAACTACAATTGTAGCTCTTTCATCGCTCTTCATAGCGTTTACACCATTTGCTACAATCTTCAAGGCATCAATATCCAATCCAGAATCAGTTTCATCTAACAAAGCTAATTTTGGTTCAAGAACTGCCATTTGAAAAATTTCATTTCTCTTCTTTTCACCACCTGAGAATCCTTCATTCACAGGTCTTTTCAATAGTGAATCCTTTAGATTTAAAAGTTTAATCTTATCACTAATGATATCCATAAAGTCCATCGCATCTATTTCTTTTTCTCCTCTGTGTTTTCGTTGTGCATTCAAAGCAGATTTTAGGAAATAAGTATTGTTAACACCAGGTAATTCTACAGGATATTGGAATGCTAAAAAGATTCCTTCACATGCCCTTTCATCGACGTCTAGTTCAAGTAAATCTTCACCTAGATATTCTATGCTTCCTTTTTCAACTTCGTAATCCTCATGGCCGGCAATAACTTGTGCTAAGGTTGATTTTCCAGAACCATTAGGCCCCATAATAGCATGAGTTTCTCCTGCCTTTACTTCTAGATTGATTCCATTAAGGATAGAAGTTTCTTCTACGCTAGCATGCAAATTCTTTATTTTTAACATTTTTTCTTAACCTACACTTCCTTCGAGTGATACTTCGAGAAGCTTTTGAGCTTCTACAGCAAATTCCATTGGTAATTCTTTGAATACTTCTTTACAAAAACCGTTTACAATTAAATTGATAGCATCTTCTTCAGATATTCCACGTTGTTTACAATAATATATCTGATCTTCTCCTATTTTGGAAGTAGACGCTTCATGCTCAATATGCGACTTTGTATTTTTAACATCTAAATATGGGAATGTGTGAGCTCCACACTGATCTCCAATGAGTAACGAATCACATTGGGAATAATTACGAGCGCCAGATGCGGATTTATTAATCATAACTTGTCCTCTGTATGTATTTTGTCCACGCTGCGCAGAGATTCCTTTTGAGATAATGGTACTTTTAGTATTTTTACCAATATGAATCATTTTTGTTCCCGTGTCAGCTTGTTGTTTTAGAGCAGACAAAGCTACAGAATAGAACTCACCTACTGAGTTATCTCCATGTAAAATACAAGAAGGATATTTCCAAGTTATAGATGAACCTGTTTCGACTTGAGTCCATGTTATTTTTGAATTGTCTCCTCTACATGCTCCTCGCTTAGTTACAAAATTGTAGATTCCTCCTTTACCATCCTTATCTCCAGGATACCAATTCTGTACTGTAGAGTATTTTATTTCAGCATCATCTAATGCAACTAACTCAACAACGGCAGCATGTAATTGGTTTTCATCTCTTTTTGGTGCAGTACAGCCCTCTAAGTATGAGACATGTGATCCTTTGTCTGCAACGATAAGTGTACGTTCAAATTGACCTGTATTTTGTTCATTTATTCGAAAGTAAGTTGATAATTCCATTGGACATCTTGTATTTGGAGGGATGTAACAAAATGATCCATCCGTGAATACAGCTGAATTTAGTGCTGCAAAGAAATTATCAGTTCTTGGAACTACAGATCCTAAATATTTCTTAATTAGTTCAGGATGCTCTTTAACTGCTTCAGATATTGAGCAGAATATCACTCCTTTTTCAGCTAATCTATCCTTAAATGTGGTAGCAACAGACATGGAATCAAAAACAGCATCAACAGCTACGCCTGCAAGAATTTCTTGTTCTTGAAGTGGAATTCCTAGCTTATTGTATGTTTCTATCAATTCAGGATCAACTTCATCTAAACTTTTAGGAGCATCATCTAGATTTTTAGGAGCTGAAAAATAGCTAATAGACTGATAATCTATTTCCGGGTATTCGACATTTGCCCAATGCGGTTCCTTCATTTTCTTCCACATTTCAAAGGCTTTGAGTCTCCAATCAGTCAACCATTTTGGCTCACCTTTCTTTTTTGAAATGAATCTAATAGTATCTTCATTTAGGCCAGGGGGCAAAGTTTCTGACTCAATATCACTTACAAAACCATATTTGTATTCTTGCTCAGAATACTCTTTTAGCATTTCAGTTTCAGAATCTTGCTTCAAGAGATCATCTCCGTAATATTGGTTAATTTCAATAACTGTTGACTCTCATCTTTCATTCCCATCTCAGCTAGATTAATGTTCTGTAAAACATCAATAATGGCCTTATTTATTTTTTGCCAAGGTTTACCAACTGCGCAACTAGTTTCATAGGCACATCCACAATCATCATCTGAGCATTCAGTAAGTGCGATTGGACCTTCCATTGCTTCAATTACTTCTCTGACAGAAATATTTTCTGCACTTTTAGTTAGTGAGTATCCGCCTTGTGGTCCTTGCTGTGAAGCTAGTAATTCCTTATTTGAGAGCATTTTTAATATTCTAGTAACAGTAGGTAACGGGATGTCTGTAATCTCAGAAAGTTCTTTTGCAGTGTACATTTTCTTATCGCCATTGATGACCATATTAGTCAAAATTACGATAGAGTAATCAGTTAGTTTGTTTATTCTCATGTCTGTGCTAATGGCCTCAGAGTAATTGGACCAAATTAGTCCTATATAAAAGTCACTTCCTAATGGCCATTAGGACATTAGATTTATATCCCTACATGCTAAGTACAAATAACTAAGAATGTTGAGTGTTCCTAAAGCTACAGAAG
>MIZB01000076.1_pt1 | contig 19191 bp, 15 predicted proteins | sample 888171 | NCBI WGS metagenome assembly MIZB01 (sample SAMN05440186, study PRJNA335308) | marine metagenome | isolation source: marine water
AGAGGCGACCATAAATTTACATCAACCGAACTCGCCAGGGAATTAGCAGGTTCTGTGTTTGATATATTTCCAGAAATTAACGTTGACTTGGGAAAACCTGAACTAACTGTACATGTTAAAGTGATTAATAACAAATGCTTACTTTACACTGAAGAAAAATGAGAATAACTATAATTGGACCTGGAGCTATAGGATTACTTCTTGCCGCATCGTTGAAAAAGGAGAATAAACTTTCAGTCTTGGTCAAAAAAGAGAAAAGGGATATTCTCAAAAAGAAAGGTCTATGGATAACGAAGGGAAATCAAAAAAAAAGAATTAATGCTGATATTGTCACAAAATTGAGTGATACTGACATTGTAATTATTGCTGTAAAAGCATATGATTTAAAATCTACAAACGCAGTTCTAAAAGATTTTAGAGGTAAAATAATAATTTGTCAAAATGGATTAGAAGTAATCAATTATTTACCTCCAAATGCAAATGATGTCTCTCTGATAGTAACAAGTGTAGGGGCCATATCTTCAGATACAGGAGTCTCTGATTACAGAGGTTCGGGAACTACAGTGATTGGATCTCTTACAAGAAATAATAAACCTATGATAAATTTTGAGGGGCTATTTTCTGAATATTATTTCACAATGAATCACGTCGAAAATATCGCTACCCTCATCTGGCTAAAGGCTGTAATTAATAGTGCAATAAATCCAATAGCCTCACTATATAATCTTAAGAATGGTGAATTAAAGAAAGATAAATATCTTATTTTAGTTAAAGATCTCCTAAATGAATCAGTATCTATAGCTATAGCCAACGGGATTGAATTTCATGATGACCCTTTAGAAGAGACAATGAAAATAATTGATCGAACACATGATAACATTTGCAGCATGCTTCAGGATTTAAGAAAGGGTCGAAAAACCGAAATAAATGAAATTAATGGTTTGATTGCTCAAATTGGGAAAGAGAAAAATATGAACACTAAACTTAATAGTGAATATCTAGAAAAGATAAAATCTATCAGTTAATGCCTAATGCTTTATTAGTCTTATTAACTGATTTGAACGAATCTGATTCTATATTGCACATTGCTCTTATTGCATCAATATTTTCTGGAACAACATCCGATTCTTGATGTATCGCTTGATAATAATATAATTTCTTACCAAAAGAGTGCACGCCATCTTTCCAGACAGCTATTTGATTTAAGTCTCCACGCGTGTAAAGTGAGTCTCTAGCCCATTCCATAATCTCGGCTGTGCCTGGAAGATTACGAACCTTAGTTTCATTATTTCTCAAGAACCCTTCTATTAAATTTACTCTAGGGGTAGATTCCCAAAGATCTATTACTCTACTAACTTCAGGTTCAGATTCTAATTCTGCAATAATACAATGTACATGCATAATAGTAGTAGGAACCTTAACAGCCATTGTTTGTATATTTAAATTAGAAATAACTGTTTGTACATCTGGACCATGGTGGCTAGGTACATTAAGAACTGGCTCAATAGAATTTATAGGTCCTCTATCGCTATCTTTTGGATCTCCACTTCTCCGTACCATTACGGCCTGTACATTATTTATTCCGTATTCATTTAATATTGGATAAAGTGTACGTGACAAACCCGTCGTATTGCATGAGACAACTCTAACATAATCTTTTCCAATAGATTCAGAATAATTTGTCAAAGAATTAAAGCTAGTACCTACTGGTGCATGCTTCTCACCACCCTGCCAAATTGCCTTAGTTCCGGCTTTCTTGTACATTCCCATATTATTAACCCCCAACTTTCCAGGAGTACAATCGATTACAATATCTGCAATCTTAACTAAATCTTCAGTAACGCCGCTCACTTTGACACCATATTCTTCAAAGAAAGGTATTTTTTTCTTAGTCGAAGCAAAAACGGGATAGTCGGCATCGAGGGCTCCCCTCATTTCGTAGGTAGGTTTCGTCTTTACAATGCCTACTATTTCCATATCATCCTGCAGAGTAACTGCCTCGGCAACTCTCTTACCTATTGTACCATATCCGTTGATACCTACTTTAATCATAATTTCTCATTCAAGAACAGTATTTAACTACTTATCCTGCTCATCAACCATTTTTCTAAGTTTTTCAATGGACAATGATATCTTCTTTTCAGGAGGTTTACTAGAAATCTCAGGTTCAGAATCATCTGTAACGTCTGATGGTTCAGGAATTTCTGTGGCACTGTCAAAAACACTTTCTGGAAGTTCATTAGAATCCTCTACAGTTTCCATAGACTCCTCTTCTTCTTCTTCTACTATATCTTTAGAAATAGAATAACCACCATCTTGATTTGTGCCTTCCTCAATATTTCCTTCTTCGATATCTTCCAGTAGCTTATCTTTCTTTATCTTTGAAGATTCTTCAGCAATAGTATCTAGATCTGATTCATCTGCATCTTCTTCCATCTCCATTACATCTTCAAGATCTATTTCAACTTCTTCGTTGTAAAGAAATTCAGGCATCTCTGGAGCTACAGCACCAGGAACTGCAATTGCTTCATAAAATTCAAAAGCTGTACGCTCTACCTCTTCAACAAATGTATCTAAGTCTTCCTCACCAATCCTAGAGTAAATTGCAGCCATTCTATCAGATATAAATGCAAAGTAATTTGGTGCTACCTCAAAAGCTTTCTCGGTCCAGGTAAAAGGTATCCATGCAATAACTTGCTTATTTCTTACATCGACTGAAACTTTTAACTGAGGTCCAGGATAAATTATTCCTCCACATGGAACATCGTAATTATTCATATATGCTAACACTTTGTAAACATCTTCTTGTCTTGGCGCTTGCTCTAAATCGTACTTAGTTTCAAAGTAAAAATTAATTCCACGATAAGTCATAAAAATTTCAGGTTTACCTGATCCTTGAGCAGGGTTAGCTTTTTCCTCGGAATCACCGAAAAGAGAACCCATAATTGAATCACTCCAACCATGTCGAACTTGCCCTGGTGCATCATATTTCAAAACGATATCCTTGTTCCTTGATCTAAATTCCCGTAAAGATTTTGCATGAGCACTTAACTTCATCCCGGATGCCATTTCACAAAGAATCCAAAGAGCATAAATATCTGTCATCTTTTGTGTCTGCACTAGAACTGTTTCTTCATAATAAGATTTATAATCCTCTAAGAAGTCCTGCCATAATGGTGGTAATTCTCTATAAGATCTATTACGGCTCCAGGTTTTAGCTTCAATCAAGGCTTCTCTGTTTATTAATCGTTGACTTTTACGTGTATTCTTAGCAACAGGAATTAACTCTGCTAATTTACCATCGCCAAGAACTTGCTTATGCATTTTGCAAGCTAAGTCTAATTTATCTAATTGAAGTTTGGCTTCATCGGATAATTCTTCAACTTTTTTCCCATAAATTGCAGCCCATGCCTTCTTCTCCCTTTCTTTACGGTCCATCTCATCTCTAAAAAATATTGCTTCAATAAAAACTTCCATGTGGAATTTAACTAATAGAATGTTAGTAGGAGTACTCCATTTCCTTTTCCTTATATCTGTCACATGTGCTGTAGCATATTCTGTACCTTTCTGTGCACGAGCCAATGCAGTCTTTTGCCATCGAACAGCGCCCCTAATCTGAGACTTCATTGTTTTCCTTTGAACTTCAACTTTGTAAGTATATGCACCCTTACGAATATCATTGGTAACTTTCAATAATTTGCCTGAGAATTCTAGTAACTGTTCAATATTCAATAATATCTTTTCTTCTTCAATAGATGAAGTTGCACCAGGATACATGCCTTCTGGAGGCTCTTCAGCACCTGAATTTTTAACTAAATCGGGTATATGATTATCTCTCAAATCTTTAAACTTTTCATAATCTAGCATTTTGGGAGCTATAACTATTTCCAACTTATTAGAAACGGAGTTACCATTCTCATCAAATAAACCTATTGTATTTGTTCCAATATAATCTGGAATTTCAAAAGTTTGTGAATGTGTGGTATTTGACCTAATCTTTGGAAGACTATCCATTCTAGCAGTACCCAACTTAATGTGAATATTCTCTAAAGGCCTAAATGCATTTACATTCAGAAGTATATTTTCCCCTTCAACTAAATGATCTGGATGGTCAGAAGGTAAATTCAGATCTATTGTTGCATCTGGTAAACTCATATCAACCGAAAACGCTCAATCCTGGAGAATCAACCATCTTTTCTAGTGTTTTAGTAATTGCATGATTTGGACCAAGAACTTCTGAAGCCTTCAACATTAGACATTTCAGTTCATTTCTTTCCAGCCCTTCTAGAGCTGGCATAATGTTAGATTTTATAACATCCGCTAAAGCCCTATCCAGATCATATTGACCCATTGAGTTGAAAACTGTAAGCATAGAATCAATGATCACTGCTGGCCCTATCTTTCTGTATGTCCTTACACCTCTTGCAACTTCGTCATCCCTAGATTGAGGTAACTCTTGCTCTTCTAGGAAGTTCATAAATTTATTGAATGCTTTGAACATGGTCCCATCACTATCATAGAAATCAAACATTTCTTTAGCGTACCAATCTACACTATCACTATCTTCAGGTATTTCTGGAGCAATACCCAATTTATTCAATTTGTTGAAAACAAATACAGGCATACGCTTGTACTCGTCATCCCTGTCAGGTAACCCTATCTCAACAAAAGCAAAACGTCTCATTAAAGCATGACCTACATTGAACAAAGTATTCTTATCTTGGGTATTCATGGTACCAATTATTCTAAATTCAGGAGGCATCATAAATGGCGCTCCACCTGTCTCTTTAGCAGTTAGAAGTGCTTGCTTATCTCTGTATTCAAAAACAGTGAAAAGTTTACCAAAGGCTTCGTCAATATTAGCCCTATTAAACTCATCAATAACTAGGTAATGAGGTTTACCATCTTCTTGCATTGTCTTCTCACAATTTTTAGCTGCATCTGCCACATATCCGTCCTTGAAATAGTATCCACCAGAATCATCCGGTGAAATGCCCCCAATAACTTCAAAGTTTGACCATTCAGCGTTAGCTGTAACAATGGAATAATTTGGAATCATACTGCCGTCTTTGGCCTCTTTAACGCCACAAACTTGGCTAAGCAATAAATTAGCTAATGCGGTTTTACCAGTACCTGGATCACCGTATAACATGATATTTCTCCCAGATTTCAAGTGAGTTACTGTTTGATTAATTGTATCCTCTGTTGTAGAATAATATTTCGATAATTCCTCATAATCAACATTATAATCTACTTTCATAGCTTTTCTAATCTTAGGAGTCTCAGCTAGTTCTTCCTTGAGTTCCTTTTCAATTTCAGCCAAATTCAAATCTACTCCATAATTCTCATCCTCAGTAGGTTTGATATCAATAGTAGCCTCCGGAAATTCTGAAAGTAATCTATCCATTGCATCTTCAAGTGAAATATCTCCGGACTTAAGTGCTTCTGGATTCAAATCTGGCTTTTCATCAGGAGTTTCCTCTTCTGGAACAAAGTCCGAATCAAAAGGATCGGCAACTGGTGGTTTCGATAATTGCATTTCCACCATTCTATCCCTAAATTTCTCTGTCCCGTATTTTATTCCGTACCAAACTGCACCTGCTGCTACGGCTAATGGTAAACCAAACATTATCCATTCTGTAGTTGTTTCTGGTGATGATACATCCGTTCCTGAAAGAAGTGCTGGAGCTATCATTGTGGCAAATAAAGTTCCTATACCTGATACAAATAAACCAAAATATGCTAAACCTTCCATACTCTGCTCCGATTTCCTTTTACGATAAAACAAATACATCCCAATGAAAGATATTGAGACTGATAAAACCGTGAGAATGATGTCTCCTTGTTCGAAATAGAAGTTTGCACTGTTTCTTACTAAATTCCAAACAACAACAATAAATTGTAATGACAGTCCCATCAAAATCATAAAGAAGTATTTTGCTTCTTCCATATCTTTTAATCTTACTGTCTGTAAAATATAACCTGCAATACCTAATAATAAGAGAAGAATACCAGCTAATAGAATCAACATTTCAATAGGCTGTAAATCAATGTATGCATATTGAACATTACCTCCAACTTCAGTACATGCTTGCTCCAATGAAGAATCAAAGGACTTCAAAGAAGAGTCACAAGACAACCAAGGACCTCTTACCCAATTATGATGTAAAGCTGCAAAAACAAGTGAACCGGCACCGATAAAAGAGTAAATTGTGGACAATGGAGCTTCGCTGACATCCTTACCGGTAACAGCATAAAGAAATACAATATACGATACTACGATTATCACAAGGCCAGCTGTAGCTCCTAATGTACTTTCAAAACCTTCTAGAGGTTCTTGGTTACGACCCATGAAAAGATAAACAATACCCAAAATCATTACCATGAAAAATAAAGGAGCTATGATGTTGCTATCACTTATCCTTCGAGCTTGAATTAAAATACAGAGACCCAGAAGTGCAGTAAGTCCCAATATAGTTTGATACTCATGTGTTTTTACATTAAAATTACCAGTGTCCCATTCAGAATTTAGAACTAAAGGGCAACCATTAGCATTACCTTTTGAAGTAATCTCACTCCAACCGGGACATGTCAATGGCTCATTGTATGTAGTATAATTTCTTAAATCTTCAAATGTCACCCCTTCTCCCACAGTAGATTCTGGGTTAGGCACATCACCTGTAGTATAGTAGAGAACTAATCCAAGCAATGCTACTGCGAGTAAAAATTGTAAGGCAGGTAAATAAAAACTAGATTTTGCACGAACTGGACTATTTGTAATTGAAGACTCTTGAGAAATCGGAGAAACTGTTTTACTCTTTGCCTCCTTGGCTACAGGAGTTTCAACTTGAGAAGGGCCAACGTCTTTTGCTCCAGCTAAATTAACTCCACAAATATTACAAAATGGAGCAGTATCCTCAACATCTACTGCACAAACTGGGCACTTCTTCATGTATCTCATCTAACTGTGTAGATAAAAGACTTTATTGGCAAACATTCTTATTAGGGTTTCAAAATGGGAAAATAATGGTTACAGAATTGTTGACTCTTAGAGACTTGAGAGTCCAAACATTGAAAGAGAGAAAAGAAGGTAGACTAACAAAAATACCTAATACATTTTACCAACAAATTAAAAAACTAGAAAGCCAGATACGAAATATTATTGAAAATTCAAAAGACAATATTAAGAGATTTGAAAAAAGTAACTCAGACATGAGAAAACTTATGGATTTGAAACTGGAACTTCATAAACTACGTGAAAGAAAATTAACCGACTTAGCAAGAGAAAAAGTCAATGGCCAAAATCCTGCCATCGACAACATACACCCTAACGAATCTGAATATTTAGAATCTATTTGTTCGGTAATTGAGAAGCATCGTCAGAATAATTTACTTAGCACTGATTTTGAATTTATACCTGAAACTAATAATGAAGAAAAACCTGAATTAGAAATTGTGAAGGAAACAAACACTGTGGTTAAAGAAGAACCGGAATTAGAAATTGAGAAGGAAACAAAAACTGTGGTTGAAGAAGAACCTAAAAATTCTGAATATTTGAGTGTGGAAGTTCTTGAAGATCTCCCTACGTTTACAGGAATGGATGCTAAAAACTATACTCTGAAGAACGGAGAAATCGAATCAATACCAAAATATAATGCAAGAATGCTAAGTGATGCTGGAAAGGTTAAACTAGTGGCTGAGGTGAAGGTCTGACTTACGAAAGAGAAAACAATAGCATAATTGTAACTGATAATAGAATTGCTGCTCAAATATACAACAAAGGAAATACTGGAACTCCACAAAGTGGCGGCAGCTTACTATTAACAGATTATGAAGCTCTTTACTCTAATGACAGAAAAGATATAATTTTATCTAAAGAGGAAATAAAGGAATTTAGTGAAAATAATCTCCATTATTCAACATACCGAGATCTGAAGGAACGAGGGCTTGTTGTAAAATCGGACAAAGAAGGGTTACGATTATTTGATAGAAATACATCGACAAAAGCTGCAGCTTCCGCAATAGTATACAGTTATTTTTTCCAAGAAAATATTAATTTTGATAAAGTTATAAAAGAACTAGAAAGAGGTTCAGAAAGACGAACGCAAATTGGTATTGTGGACAATGAAGGCGATGTAGTCTACTATATTGCTGATTTGATTAATTGGCCAAAAACAAAATTAAAAGAAGGTTTAGAAAATATAAACAATGATTCTAAAATGAAAGAATTAATAGATAAAGGATATCAAATACATTCGGGGCTGAAATTTGGAACTCATTATAGAGTTTATAATTACGAGTCTGAACACGCACCATGGTTAATACACATCACCCAAAAGAACCATAACTGGTTAGATATTGCTAGGATGATTCGCGTAGGACATGGTGTGAACAAGATAATTGTATTAGCGTACGAAGATTACTGGATCAGCTTAAAATGGACAAAACCGTGAAAGTTGGCATTTTAACCAAAAACTTTTCAAATCTAAATAACATAATAGGAAAACTAAAACACACTGAGTTTAATTTAACACATCTCAAAGAAATTCCTAATATATTACATGAGATTGACATACTTGTAACTGATGAATCCACAAAAAATTGTCAAATCCCATATGTTACTCCTAAGGACCTCGATATTTTAGAATTAAAAATAAGATGTGAGTATTACCAAAAGAAATCTCTTACTATTGGAATAGATCCTGGAGGGATTTGTGGACTAGTGGTTCTATCCAATAATTATTTACTATATCAACGAGAGTTTAACAGCATTGAATTAATGGCTAGTATAATCAATTCTATAAACAATGAAATTGGAATTAAGAATATTAAAATAGGATTGGGGAGCCCACCAATAAGAAATTTAATCGTGGAATCGTTAGAATATTATCAGGAAAAAATACTGTTTATAGACGAAAATCAAAGTGGTAGTGGAAGCCATATCCATGCTGCAATGAGGATAGCAAAAAGATTACCTGAAACAAAAAAACCCGACTCTTACAGTCCAAAAGAAGGTGAAATTGCTTGGATACAAAAGCAATCACGGAGAATTTCTAAAGGACTTATTACCATTAACAAAGAAACTGCAAATCGAATTTTACTGGGTGAATTAAGTATGGATAATGCTATAGAATACTATACTAATAAGCTGATTAAGAAGCAATCCACAAAGTAAAAAATATTGTACTAGGCAATATCCTTTTTATAGAACTATCTCGATAAAAAATTGTGGAATTATTAGAAGTTAAAGACCTAAAGAAGGGGTTTGGTTCAAAAACATTCAACACACGAGTTGAAGTTTTGAAAGGAATTAATCTAAAAATAAGGAGAGGGGAATTGGTAGCCCTAATGGGGCCGTCAGGTTGTGGAAAATCAACTTTATTGAATATCATTGGAGGATTATTACCTGGCGACGAAGGAGTAATTGAACTCGAAGGTGGAAGTTCCAATGAAGTTTCAAAAAAATTCAATTACGGCACTAAAGCTCCGAACAAAGTAGTCGATGTCAGGCGAAAGGGTGTAGGGTGGATTTTCCAAGATTTCCACTTGGTAGAACATTTGAGTGCAATTGATAACGTTGCAATGGCACTTGAAATTTCAGGAATGGAGCAGAAGGAAGCTGAAACAAAGGCAAAGTCAGCTCTAACTAAGGTCGGTTTAGGTGACAGAATTGAGTTTGGAGCTGAGCAACTTTCAGGTGGACAACGCCAAAGAGTGGCTGTTGCTAGAGCTATAGCAGGTTCTAGGCCCTTACTTTTGGCAGACGAACCTACTGGAAACTTGGATGCTGAAAGTGGTAGTGATATAATGAAATTATTCAAAATCTTAACTAAAGGTGAAAATCCAATTTCCGTATTGATGGTTACACACGATCCAAATCTTGCTAGTCAAGCTGACAGAATGTTACTTATGAAAGATGGAGTCGTAGCTGCTAGTGACATCAAATCTGCTTGGGGAATCAAGGATGAGGAGGAAGAAGAATGAGTTCTTCTGAAGTTTCTTGGCTAGCATGGCTTTTCTCCCCTTATATTTGGAAAATAAGATTAACTGATTTACCAGACAATCTTAGGATAGCGGCACTTACTTCATGGAGAGATAAAGAAAGAGGTTTGGCTGTGTTTGCAGGTGTTTTCCTAGCAAGTTTGGTAATTACTTTAGTTTTAACATATAATGTTGGCCTATCCCAAGCATTCTTAGAAGAATCTATTGAAGTCACTGTATTTGATTCTAAAATCGAGTTCAAATCGGCTCCTGAACAGGGGGCTGCTGGTTGGACAAATGATACTGCCGTACTTCAGCAAATGTGTAATGAAGTGATCTTGAGAACTGAATTTAATGATTGTACACTTGTATTAGGAAAGAGTGGACTGCATAGTGAAATTAGTTTTGGCAATGATGCGGCTTTTTACGCTTCACCTCTCTTTGTAAGTGAAATAAAGTCATCTGAATCTGAAAGTAAATGGGATACCAAGGATTTATGGCAATATGAATACACCACTGGACCTCCTGTTGTGAACATAAGAGCAATTTCGTTTCTTGGCCCTGAAGCTTTTGATGGAGTTTTAGCTGAAAGACTATCAGAGAATATTGTAAATGAGATGGGAGAGTGGAAAACTCATGAAGAAGTGAATAGTGAAAGAGGAATTTACATACCTTTGGATATTGCCTCTGCTGCAGGGGCTGAAGTAGGAGACAATCTTGACTCATTGACATTCACTTACACATATGAAAGGAGCCTTTCAATTGATGAGGAAGATTGTCCTGGTGAACTGATCCGTGGTGAGGAATATCGGTTGATGTACTGCCAAATTCCAATGACAGTTCAGAACGTTACGATTTTAGGAATTTATAAACCATGGCCTCAAGGAAATCCTGTCCTTGCAGCAAACCCTATCTACAGCACATGGACTTTACTAAGTGAAGAACAACAGGTGACATTAATCGACAAAGACCATGTCTACCTAGGAATTACAGTTGACCGTTCACTACTTCCTACTTCATCTATTTCAGCTGCTGAAAATTGGTTAGATAGTGTAACTAATGAAATGCAGAAAGAAACGTTCGACAATGGCAATGTAAAAATATTTTATGTTGATATTATTAGTGGAACCATACTGTGGCTTGAATTTGTCTTAGGCTTTGTTCAAGTTTTTGATTACATACTAATGATTCCAGTAGTAATACTATCTCTGTATCTTTTAGTATACGGGTTAGAGCTGTCTTTAGAACAAAGAAGACGAGAAATAAGTATACACCGATCTATAGGGGCAACCGCAGATAAACTGAAAGGTATGGTATTGTTTGAACTATTTGTTATATCCTCAATAGCATGGTTTGGCGGATATTTACTAGCCTTTTTTGCAGTTCCAGTAATATTGTCAAGCGTTGGATTCATGCAATTCGAAAGCCTTGACATAGATATCAATCCGGCATTAAGCTTCGGAGCTACATTTTTTACAATTATGGCTACTTTAGGACTTGCACTGATTTTCGGAAGATCTCGAACTAAATCATTCCTTGAAATGGAAATTGATGAGGGGGTCAAAAAGACAAATCAACCTGGCAAACCGAGAACATGGCTTCATGTTATTATGCTGATTATAGGAACTGCGGGTGCATTTGATACATATCAAGAATTAACTACCGGGGGAACTGGAATTATTAGTAATTGGTTCATAGGCGGATTAATTAATATATTTGGACCATTCATGCTTTGGATAGGAGGTGCATTATTGCTCTCTAGGTTAGGCGCTTATGGTCCTAAAATCATGCTATTTTTCTTCCAAAAAACAAGATTACTCTCTGATGTGAAACGAGGGCTTCAAAACACAGGGACTGCCGAATCAACTACTAGATTGTCTCTGATTATGCTTTTAACTTTGTCTATTGTGACATTAGCTGCAGTTCAAGGATATACCGGATCATTAGTTGATGAGCGCACTGCAGATTTAGATGTCGGGAGTGATATCAAAGTTTTCACTACTGAACCAATGACTGCAATAGAGGTTGAGCAAGCAATACTCAACATAAGCTCTAGTGATATCACAGTGAATGCCTTAACTGTTCCAGTTATTTCACTCACTTCTAACGATGGTACTGACGTAAATGCTTATGTTTTAATGAATGAGAGTGGAGATATATTGAAGTGGTTCCCACAAGCGATCCCAGGAAGTGATATTGCAGATGCTATGGCTGCATATCAAGGCGGAGGATTCTCTGCTGGCCCTGATGTTGCATTCACATTGGACTTAGAGGGTTCTGGAAGATTTGGAGATTCAGAAGATGTTCTTTACAAACAAAATAGTAAAGAGTCAAAATTACTTACATTTACTTGGGAGCAAACTATTCCAGTATTTGGTGGTGAAGATTCAGAAGAAGATATAAATCTACTCAAGATTCTTGCAGAATATTCACAAGAAATGAATAACAACTGGTCAAATCTTAATTTAGCTGGACAAGACTTAACAGAACGAAATTTATCTAGAACCGATTTTTCAAACAGTAACTTATCTGGAGTAAACTTGGCTAATGTTGATTTAAGTGAATCTTTATTCTTAAACGTAGATCTAACAAATGCAGACTTGAGTGGAGCGAATCTAACAAATGCCTTATTTATTATGGAAGAAGAAAAAATTCAAAACATAAATTTGTCTAAATCTAACTTACTAGGTGCATATGAAGCTGGACTTATTGATCTTACTCAACTAAGACTTGATAATGCAATATGCCCTGATGGAAGCAGACAAAATCAAACAAATAACTGTAGTAGTGGATTTGGTAATGAGACTACTCCTCTTCTAGGCTCTAAATTTCCTGTTTCTTTAAATTTCGTGACTACTGAATATCAAACTTCCATGAGGTACATAGGTATCCACGAATTTATTCCTGGAGTTCCTACAAATGATATGGGCAACTTTTTGATTATCAATGAACTGGCATTTAGAGAATTGAGAGGCAATCAAGAAGTCAATAACCTAAGATCAACTTCTTGGATTATAGACGTTGGTGGCCTAAATAACGATGAGTTACAAGTTCTTGGACTATTGATAGCTGCGGACTCGAAGTTTGAGAGTGCTGATGACTGGGAAACATCACACGAAAATGTTGAAAGAAATGGAGGAATAATATTCGGTACTCAGGGATTATTTACATTACAATATATTGTTGCAAGTGTGGCTGCAATAGCTTCCGCTTTTGTTTTCTTATCTCTAGTACTAAATCAAAAGAAAAAGGAATTGGCAATCTTGCAAGCAATTGGAGCAAGTCCTAACCAAATTATTAGGCTAGTTCTCTTCGAAATTCTATCAATAGTTTTCTTTTCCATGTTATTGGGAATATTTTTGGGAATGGGACTTGCATTATCCTTTAACGGATTTTTCAATATATTTGGATTCTTATTCCAGTTATTTTCAGGTACTGGTGAAGAAGCAGTAATTACTAGAATATTACAATGGCCTTGGTGGGTTATTACACAAGTTACGGCAGGAGTTATGGCTGTAGTTGTCATAGCCTTGGTATTAACGACTAGGAGAGCTTTACGTGCTGATTTAGCCGTAGTGCTTAAGGGGGAATAAAATGACTGAAGAATTATTCGAACATACTACAGGTCAAGGGAAAGAGGAAAAGAATTCTAACGATAATATTGAAGCTCTTAAATTTACAGAAGAAATGATGGATGACAAAATAGATGAAGATGCAATTTTACAAGCAATAGGATTATATCATGTTTATTCATCTACAGCTGAAGATGGAAATGTTGTAGCTCTAAGAGGGTTGAATGTATCTGTAAAAAAGGGAGAGGCTGTTGCTATTGTAGGTCCTTCAGGTTCGGGTAAATCTACATTACTTAAATGTCTAGGGGTTTTGATGAAACCATCTGCAGGAGGAGTTATTCTCAATGGAGTATCAACAACTAGAAGAACAGGAATTGAATTAGTGAAAATGCGGCAAGATACCGTTTCTTTTATCTTTCAAGAAGGCAATCTACTTCCTGACCTTACAGCTATCGACAATGTGGCTCAAGCCTTGCGCCACAAAGATGTAAGGCCATCTGAGGCAAAAAGAAGAGCTATGGATATTTTGGTAGAACTTGGCTTAGAAGAGAGAGTTAACAGTATGCCAGCAACGCTTTCAGGAGGCGAACAACAAAGAGTAGCTATTGCAAGAGCTTTAGTTACTAATCCGAAATTAATTCTGGCAGATGAACCTACTGGAGCTTTAGATCCAATAACAAGTCGCGAAGTACTAGAGTTATTTGGGAAATTACACAAGGATAAGGGTGTTGCATTTCTAATTGTTACACATAGTGATGAAGTAGCTGCGTTTTGCGATCGTAGCTTAGAATTACGTGATGGAAGATTCGTAGCTGAACACGGCTCCAACCTAGATGTAGATGATTTAGAAGGTACAAGAGAATTAATTGTAGATGAGCTCGGTACTGTCTCATTCCCACCAGAAGTTTTAATGAAAATGGGAGGGTCTGGAAGATACGAGATTGCAAAGAATGAAAAGGGAGAAATTACTCTAGTTACTGCTGAGAAAAATAAGTCCATGATAAAAGGAAAGAAGGTATTAGCTAGTAAATGTCCTGCTTGTAATCACAAATACGAAGATGACAGCCAATTATGTCCTGAATGTGGATCTAGCCGTCCAATGGTAAGCAAAAATTAGAAACCTAATACTAATCTCGGAGTGCTACCATCAATTGAAGGTATTACATCTTCCAAAATAGGATTAATGTAATTGGAATAGGCTTTTAGGTAAGATTCGATATCTAACCCCATAAAATTTGAAACCCCTACACTTGACATTAGTTCCATACCTGATTTAGATAATGTTCGAGCTCCAATTAAATCTTGTATTTCGTATGAAGCCATTCTAATCTTCAAAAGAGCTGCTCCCATTTTGATTAAACCTTGAATGAATCTATGTTCACTACTGCCTCTAACAGAAGCTAACCAAAGGCCTTCCCAAGCCTCATGTGCTTCCCAATAATAATGATAATTGTATAAATCAATACCATAAAGATAATCTTCATTCAATTCCCAAGATTCTGAATTCCACTTACTTACCTCTTCATCATCTAGCCCGTAACTATGGCCATCAGGACTATTCGTTGGATGTGGGTGAAGTCCTGGAACAAATCTGTAAAGTGGAAACTTAAGATCAGTGTATCTATCTACACTCTTATTCAAAACATCTTCGGAATAGGCTAAAGGATAATCTTCCATTATTTGTTTACAATATCTTCAATTGCAGATACAAAGGAAAGTACATCTTCTTCATTATTGTAAAGATAAGCGCTTGCTCTGGCAGTGCCATTGATTCCCCTTGAATTAAACCAAGAGTGTACACAATGCATACCACTCCTTATTGCAATATTATACACTTCATCAAGCTCCATTCCAACTTCAGTAGGATCCATACCATCAATATTAAAAGAAAAAATACCTCCCCTTTGTGCAACATCAGATGGACCAATAATATTTACAGCATCCAAATCTTTCAGTTTATCAGACATTATTCGGTTTAACTTGTATTCGTGTTCTTCAATATTATCTCTACCAACTTTCATAATATATTCTGCAGCAGTTCCCGATCCTATAGCTCCAGCATAGTCCTGTAAACCAGCTTCAAAACATGATGGTGGAGGTAACAACTTGTAATCTTCATACGTTGAATTTATTACGGTAGAACCTCCAACATACGTTGGGACCAATTGTTTTAATTCATCATATTTACCATATAAAATTCCCATTCCACTTGGACCGCAGAATTTATGTGCACTTGCTGCAGCAAAATCCACATCTAAATCAACAACATCTACTTCAGTATGAGGTGCGGATTGAGCAATATCCATCATAACTTTAACACCTTTATCATGACATATTTCTACTATTTCCTTTGCAGGGTTAGTATGTCCATCCAAGTTCGAAGTATGAACAAAACTAAATAATTTAGTTTTTGAAGTTAGAGATTCTTTTAAGGCCTCAATATCAAAAAAATAATTATCTTTAGGAGGTAGAACATCGTATTTTATTCCATTGTATTTGGATAAGTGATGCCAAGGAACCACATTTGCATTATGCTCTTTATCCGAAGTCAGTACATGATCTCCTTGTTTAAGCCTTAATCCATTTGCTACTATATTCATTCCTTCTGTAGCATTTTTAGTAAAAACTATCTCAGATTGTTTCTCAGCACCTATGAATTTTCGAAGACTATCGCGAGCCATCTCGAATTTTTCCGTAACTTGCCAGCTAAGCTTATGCACTGAGCGACCTCCGCATGCAGGATAATCTGTGTAATATTCTGTAATCGAATCGATTACAGCTTGTGGTCTCAAAGTCATACAGGCACTGTCAAGATAAATTGGTGAATTTTCCTTATTCAACAGTGGAAAATCCTTCCTGTATTTTGAAATACCCATGGAACTTTATTGGGCCGTATGATTTAAAGACGTCCTTAACAGAGACATTTTATACTGCTACTGTGAGGATAATATATGACCTGTTTGGAAAATTTCCCAAATGATCTTGAACCTACAATCGCTTGTGGTACTGAAATTATTGAATTTGGTCCAGTGACTGCTCTCTTAACTATACTCATAGGTGGGCCTCTTGTCGGCTACGTTTTAAGAATTGTAAAAAGATTGATGGGTAAGTATGATTACGTAGATTCTGGTGTGGAAAATTTCCTTTACAGAATCATAAGCACTGCTTTGTGGTTATATGTGATTTTAGTGGCTGCTAACGCACTAGGAATAAATGTTACGGGAATCATTGCAGCTTTAGGTATCGTAGGATTGGCAATGGCTTTTGCTGCTCAAGATACAATTGAAAACATAATTGCTGGTTTATTTTTAATGATTGATAGGCCATTCAGAGAGGGTGATAGAATCTTACTTCCTAAGAAAATTGGAAGCTTGTATTCAAGCTGGGGAGACGTTACTGAAGTTGGTTTGAGGACCACTCGCGTTCGCTCAACAGACGGCGTACTAATGTCAGTACCAAATAAACTATTTACTCGAGATGTAATTGCAAACTTTAATCACAAGTCTGACAAAAACCTCCGTGTAAGAATAAGATTAGGGTTGGTGCCTACTTGGGAAAATGTAACTAAAGGTGAACAAATTGTGACAGATATTGCAAAAAATCATAAAGATATTTGCCAAGAAAAACCAAAACCTCCACAAATTGTTTTGAGAGATTTTGGAGATCAAGAAGTTATTATGGAAATACGATATTATGTGCCTAATGCACCACTAATGAGAACTACAAAATCTTACTATGTTAAAGAAATCTTGAAGCAGTTTGAAGAGCAAAATGTCAAATTAGCGTTCCCAACAAGATTAATAATGAAAGAAGATTTCGAATAAATATTTCATAGTGAGTTTAATATAATATCACTAATAATAGCGATACATGTCATTTGAAGTACCAGATTTACCTTACGACTACAGCGCACTCGAACCTTACATAGATGAAGAAACTATGCGAATACACCATGATAAACATCATGCAGCATATGTTAACATGCTAAATGGAGCTATAGAAGCTGCTGGGATTGAAGGGAAGACAGTTGAAGAATTAATTAGAGATTTAGATTCCGTACCTGAAGCCCAAAGAGGAGCTGTAAGAAATCATGGTGGAGGACACTTCAACCATTCTTTATTTTGGGAAGTCATGGGGCCTGTAAATGGTGAAATGAGTGCTGAACTTAACGGCGCATTGTTGGAGGCATTTGGATCACTTGATGATTTCAAAACTAAATTCCAAAATGCAGGAATGACAAGGTTTGGATCTGGATGGGCATGGTTATGTTCCGTTAATGGAAAATTAGAGATATGTTCAACTGCAAATCAAGATAATCCAATTATGGGGAGTAAATATGGAGGATGTGGAAAAACACCAATTCTAGGAATTGATGTCTGGGAGCATGCATATTATCTAAATTACCAAAACTTGAGAGCCGATTATATTTCAGCATTCTTCAATGTAGTAAATTGGGCTGAAGTATCTAAGCGTTATTCAGAAACCCTTTGATTGCCTAACTCTGCAATAAGATTTCCAATAAGTAAACACGAGCCGCCTATTAGGAGCCAGAAATTGAATTCTGTAACTCCACTGCCAACTGCAAAGATAGTGGCCCATACTGGCTCTAAAGCGTACAATATGGCTGCTCTAACTGGATCAATATACTTTTGATAGTAATTGACTAATGAAAGAGCTACATACGTACCAAAGAATGATGACAGTAAGAGAGGAACTAGAAAATCAGTATCTACAACCATTCGATATATATTAACGTTTGATTCATTCTGAAGTAAAAAAAAATTAAGTAAGAAAAGAGCCATTAATGTCGAAATAGCTATAGAAGTAAAAGTGACCGTAAGTGGATCTATACGTTTAGTAATAATATCGGTAAAAATAATGTGTCCTGCAAACATAAGGGCACAAAGAATTGTTAACCATTCAGCGATATCATAATGTAGTTCTGGTGGCCCCTGAATGTATCCTGCTCCGAATGTTGCCAAAAGAACTCCAAACAATAAACTTTTACTTTGAAAACGGCCTGCCAAATAAGCTAGAATTAAGGCTGTAAATATAACGTATAAACTAGTCAAGAAAGCTGAGACAGCAGGAGTAATACCTTCAAGGCCCATCATCTGAAAAACAAACCCTCCTAGCATAAAGAATGCCAAAATACTGCCGTCGTACCAAGAACGATAATCTCGAAGATTCTTCCTAATGCTAGGTGTAAAGTACAAAAATATAGGCAAAGTTAAACCAAATCTTAGAGTTACAAAAAGAGTTGCTACTACATTTGTCTGTGAAGATGTAGACGAATCTGCACTATCTAAAGCTCTCTTCAACCAAAGAAAAGTGCATCCCCAAATAATTGTAACTATGAATAATGCTATGGTAGCTTTTTGCTTCACACAACGCCCTGGTCAAGCATTGCTTCTGCAACTTTGATAAAACCTGCAATGTTAGCTCCAACAACAAGGTTACCTTTCTGATTATATTCCTCGGCTGCATCTGCGCATTGCTTGTGAATTCCAGTCATTATCTGATCCAATTTTGAATCCACTTTATCGCTAGTCCATTCATCGAAGGCTGCATTTTGTGACATTTCTAATGCTGATACTGCAACACCTCCTGCGTTTGCAGCTTTTGCTGGACCAAATAA